>JGI24702J35022_10000131_pt1 | contig 37210 bp, 28 predicted proteins | sample TergutTh196P4_FD_35022 | JGI IMG/M metagenome (IMG submission 35022) | reverse complement strand
TGCTTTTCAATGTCTTCGGGAGGATTTTCGCCCCAGTTGTAAGCGCCGGTGCCGTCAACGGCAATATGGCTGTATTGCTCAAAGAAACGGAATTTATGAAAAACGCGCTTCTCTATTAAAATGGAAATCAGACAACAGCGGATATCCTCCATTTCATTAGAATCCCGTGGAATCATACCATACGACCATTTGTATTGGCGTTTTAATAAGTGTTAATAAAGTATCTCGCCCTTCAAGTATTGCATGCAGATTTTCCGGGAAATGAACTTCTGTTCTATAGAAACTTGATAGTTGATTTTTCGCGTTGTTTCTATGGCAGGAAAACAAAGCAAAAAAGATAAGAAGCCATCCGATATTTTTCATTTTCAAACACTATATTTAGCAGATACTGAATTACATATATCTAAAAAAATAGTTTCAATTTATAAAGGAAAATAATGGGATTGTCTTCCGGATCCACTTTTGAAATCAGATTGATCGTCTCTTCGGTGTAGGAATTTTTATGTCTGGCTACCAAATACTTAAAACTATTAGCCTGTTGTGTAAACACAATTATATCGCTACCCGGATCCAAAAAAGGAGTCATATGGTTTTCATTCTGTTCAATTAAAAATTGGGAATCTATAATCGTACCGTATTGTTGTGCTACATTATTACCCACTGCAACAAAGATGCCATTAGGTTGTCCGCAAAAAATTATTTTATCTCCGATAGATTTGGCGTTTGTAATACCATAAATCATCCTGTCGCCGAATACTTTTTTAGTTACCGCATCGTTGTCAAGGGTATTGACATTTGACAAGTTATACTTCCCGAAATCCAGCATCATATACGGAATTAACCTGTCATCTGCAACTTTGTAAATTGTGTTATCAAACGTTCTTGTAAATAATATTTCGGAATTTGACCCAAGAAGCATCTTCCCCGGAGGTACCATCCTGTATATTTTGTTAATTATTCTATCCGAAGTATCACAATATTTTACGGATTTAACAGCGCGATTTTCTATTGTATATATGGCAAATTCATATTTTTTATTTAGAGATATGGAACAATACAGTTTATCACCCTTTTTCGCCATCTCACTAATCAAGTCATCTGTTTCAGTTTCAGAGATAAACTTCCCTGACAAAGAAAAAAACATGATTTTAGTAGGTACGTCTGTAGAGATCATGATTTCGTCATTATCTCTGTCAATACAAAAAGAACTCATACGAATAAACTCGCCTGGTCCCTGTCCTCTTCCCCCTATCTTCGATAAATATGAACCATCCATAGAAAAAGAAAGAAGATTCATTCTGACCTTGTCATAGACATATAATACATCCTTATAGATGTCTATCACGTCTATGTCGCCTAATAGCGATTCCGGATTAGAACTTTCAAGGAATATGACTTTCCTGTCCGTAAAAATCGTAGAATCCATGACTTTCCTCGACGGGTCTATATCAACAAACACACTCTTTGTGTTTTCAGGCGTTGAACAGGAAGATACAAAATATAGACATAAACAACTAATAATAAATATATTTTTCATGTAAATGAAATTTAATAATTGAAGAGATTTCTACAAAAACCGTTATCTCATCATTGCCTCATCATGGCTGATAAAAGATGACGTCTTTCAGGTTTTTCGCCGCAAATTTATATCATATGTTTTAGAAAACCTATTTTTTCTCAAAAAAAAATAAAAAAAATTTCTTTGTGTCAAAATTCCCCAATCAGGCCGTAGCGTTGCGTGACGCAAAAAATTTGACTGTAAATGTGAAATCCGGGGCGATTGGTATCTATTTTGCGGTTTAGTTGCAATATCGGATGTGCAGCGCTTACGTTGAACGCATCCTGAATACGTTTTTCGGCGCGTATGGCATAAATTTGCTGGATGCCACCTGTTATAATAATCTGATATTGAGATCGTAAGGTATCAAATAACGACTTGTTTTCCAAGTCGAGTTTAAGAAAATTCGCCAGATTACGGTTGGGTAGCATCGTTATGTCATAAAAGACAGGGACGTCGTCTAACAGTCGCAACCTTTCAAAATAAATACATCCCGCCGCTTCTTCTTGCGGCTCTATAGAAAAGGTAAACGCTTCATTCCATTTCCGTAACTCCGGTTTCAAAGCGATATGTGTCGTAAGGTTTGGACTTCCCAATGCTGAAGTCGTACCTGTTAACGACAGGATACCAACTCCTTTGGGCGTCCCTTTCACAACGCTTCGCTTTCCTTGGCGACGAATGATCAACCCATCGGTTGTTAACTGCTCTAAAGCCCTGCGCACCGTCAGTCGAGCTACATGATGGGTTTCGTACAAGGTACGTTCCGACGGTAACATGTCTCCCGGAATATATTCGCCATCAGCGATCTTTGACCTTAATTGCTCATATATTAGCTTATATTGCGGCAATTCTTTCATGTGTACATTATATTGATCTAAATAAAAGTTAATAATAATTCATGCGTCGTTCCTCACGCTCGTAAAATTAGAGGGCAAATATAGGTGATTTTTTTAATTCTACAAAAAAATAGTAGACAAGTAAATAAGTTGTATACGAAAAATACAATTTTTATATATTTAAATTTCAACGATTTAAAAAAAATTTACAAATAACTTGTATATATACAAATTTTTATTGTATCTTTGCGCCCGCAAATTGAAAAATATTCATTAACAGATTACTATATGGCAACAGTTGTAATTATGCCTAAGCAGGGTCAGTCTGTCGAGAGTTGTATTCTGACGGAAATGAAAAAGAAAAAAGGGGATGCCGTTACTGTGGGCGACGTTTTATTTTCGTATGAAACCGACAAGGCTTCGTTTGAAGAGGTAGCTTGCGTATCCGGAACCATTCTGGACATTTTTTTCACAGACGGCGATGAAATACCTGTACTGACAAATGTTTTGGTGATAGGTAACCCTGGCGAATCAATCGAAGGATTTCACCCGTTCGGCGACAAAACGACATCGGCGCTGTCCACAGATACAGACGCTACAACCGCTTCCGCACAGATAGAAACCTCGCATCAGACATTGCAGGAATCACCTTCTTCAGGAACGTCATCAGCGGATTCCGGCGTTTCGAGCCTGTCATTACACACGACGTCTCAGATACCTGCTGCTACGATTGTAACAAGTCAGTTGCTGATGCCGGCTGCTACAGTTACAAAATCTCCCGTATCGCCTCGTGCACGCGCTTTAGCCGAAAAGCATGCTATACAGGCAGAAACGCTTACCGGAACCGGCCCGCATGGACGCGTCATCGAACGTGATGTACAGGCGGTTATCGCCGCAAGACCAAAAACAACCCCCTTGGCAAAAGCGATGATGAAAGAAACAGGCGCACCCCTTCCCGAAAGCGGAAGCGGACTTGCCGGAACAGCTAAAGCAGCCGATCTCAAATCCCCCTTAGAGGGAGGTTCTATATCCGAAACATTATCCCCCGGCAAAGCAACCGAACTCAAGCCCCCCTTTGATGGAGTAGTCTCCGACAGCATCTTAAAACCATTGACAAATATCCGCAAACTGATTGCCAAAGCCATGCATGCTTCGCTTCAAAATTCTGCGCAACTCACTCATCACTTGGGCGCTGATGCTCGTAACATACTGAATCTACGCAAAAAGGTGAAAAAAGCAATGCTGGACGGCTACCCGACCGACATCACTATCAACGACTTTGTCTGCTTTGCCGTCATCAAGGCGCTCAAAAAATTTCCCAACGTAAACGCGCATTTCCTTGGTGACAGCATGCGTCTGTTTTCAAAAATTCACCTCGCTCTCGCAGTTGATACGGAACGGGGTCTCATGGTGCCAACCGTCAGAGATGCCGACGACCTTTCCTTACAAGGGCTATCAAATCGGTTGAAAGAAGCGGCTAACGCCTGTAAAAAAGGCAGTATCACGCCCGACCTGCTTTCTCCCGAAGCGGCTTCATTCACCATATCCAACCTTGGCAACTATGGCGTTGAGATTTTTACGCCGGTCATAAACCTGCCACAGGTTGCGATACTGGGAGTAAATACAATTGTTCCCCGCCCAAAAGACCTCGGCGACGGCGTTTATGGCTTCGTACCCTATTTGGGTTTAAGCCTGACTTACGACCATCGCGCTATCGACGGCGGCGAAGCGACCCGTTTCCTGAAACAGATCGCCATTGAAATAGAAAACCTCAATGAACTAACAATCCCGAAAGGGACGATACTTTAATAACCGGTGGTTTCAACCACCGTTTAACTATAATATGATGGATTTAGCAATTATTGGAGGCGGGCCCTGTGGATATGTAGCCGCCGAACGTGCAGGAGCAAAAGGATTGAAGGTGATCCTTTTCGAAAAAAAAGAGTTGGGAGGCGTATGCCTGAATGAAGGATGTATCCCAACAAAAACCTTATTGTATAGCGCTAAGTTATATGATTATGCCAAACATGGCGATAAGTACGGAATATCTATTTCGGAAGCAACGTTTGATTTCGGGAAAATCATTACGCGCAAAGACAAGGTAGTCAAGAAATTAGTAGTAGGCGTCGGCGCTAAGATGAAAGCCTGCGGGGTGACGGTCATAAAAGGTGAAGCACAGATCAAAGGGCGTTCCTCTCAAGGCATTGAGATAGCGTGTAACGGTGAAACGCACCTTGCTGCCAACCTGTTGATTTGTACCGGTTCGGAAGCGGTGGTTCCGCCTATATCGGGCGTAAGGGAAGCCGGCGACATTATCGTTACAAACCGTGAGATACTATCGCTTAAAGTACAACCGCAATCACTTGTAATCATTGGCGGGGGCGTGATCGGCATGGAATTTGCCAGCTTTTTCAACAGCCTCGGTACGCAAGTGACCGTCGTCGAAATGTTACCGGAAATCTTGGGTGGCATGGACGCAGAGATAAGTAAAATGCTTCGTGACCTGTACACCAAAAAAGGCATCCGTTTTCATTTGTCCTGCAAAGTAACCGAAATCAAGGGAAATGAAGTGGTCTATGTAGATGCTAACGGCAAACAGGCATCGGTTGCGGGCGATAAAATCCTGATGAGCGTAGGACGTCGCGCCGTAACCAAAGGGTTTGGTCTCGAAAATTTGGGCGTGGAATTAGTTGGCAATGCCATCAAAGTCGACAACAAGATGCGCACAAATATCCCTAATGTCTTTGCAGCAGGTGATGTGACAGGCTTTTCCATGCTGGCACACACAGCAAGCCGCGAAGGCGAAGTAGTCGTCAACAACCTGACCCGACATGAAGACAAAGCAGCCGACGGCAACCTGACCCGACATGAAAGCAGCAACCGGACAAGACGCCCCGATGTGATGCGATACAATGCGATCCCTGCCGTCGTTTATACTAACCCGGAAGTGGCGTCTGTCGGTCTCACAGAAGAACAAGCCAAAAAAGAAGGCGTTGAATATAAGATAGCCACACTGCCTATGGCTTATGCCGGACGCTTTGTGGCCGAAAATGAAGGAGGAAGCGGACTATGCAAAGTCCTTACAGGCGCTAATTACGGCGAAGTGTTGGGCGTACATCTGATCGGTAACCCTTGCAGCGAAATTATCTATGGCGCATGCATGGCTATCGAACAGGAAATGACACTCAAAGAATTGCAGGAAGTAGTATTCCCCCACCCGACCGTTTCGGAGATATTTAAAGAAACCGTTTTTGCAATATGAAAAGTAAGATAACTATATTATGCCAAAAGTAGATTTTATTAACCCTCACAAAGTGAGAAAAGCCGGTGAAATTACATTTAAACCCATACCGGTTAATCAATACAGTAAGACTGTAAGCGAAGAATTGGAAAACAACCGCTTCACAACGGATGACATGAAACGTATATACTTCGATATGAAGGTCATCCGCGAATTTGAGACGATGCTTCATCTTGTCAAGACAACAGGAGCATACCAAGGTATCGAATATAACAACCCCGGCCCGGCCCACTTGTCGGCAGGACAGGAAGCGGCTGCCGTCGGTATGGCTTATATGTTGGATACTGACGACTTTATTTTCGGATCACACCGTAGTCACGGCGAGATATTAGCCAAAGGACTGCGCGCCATTCAGACACTTCCGGATGAGGAACTGAAAAAGATCATGGAAGCGTTCTGGGACGGCGCTACGATGCATGTTGCTCAAATAGCGTACAAAGGAAGTGACATCAAAACGCTTGCGATACATTTTCTACTCTATGGCGCACTATCGGAGATTTTTGCACGTACGACGGGTTTCAATAAGGGGCTGGGGGGAAGCATGCATGCGTTCTTCACTCCCTTTGGTATTTATCCTAACAATGCCATTGTAGGCGGCAGCGCCACCATAGCCGTTGGCGCAGCATTATTTAAGAAGGTTAATCGCAAAAAAGGAATCGTGGTAGCCAACATCGGCGACGGTTCGATGGGACGCGGCCCTGTTTGGGAAGCGCTCTCGTTTGCGTCGATGGACCAGTTTAATAAATTGTGGGAAAACGATATGAAAGGCGGACTGCCTATTGTCGTTAACATCATGAATAACCAGTACGGCATGGGCGGACAGACATGCGGCGAGACAATGGGTTATGATATTGCCGCACGTATCGGCGCCGGCGTGAACCCCGAACAAATGCACGCCGAAAGGGTGGACGGCTACAATCCTTTGGCTGTGATTGACGCTTATCGACGTATCAAATCATTATTAGAAGAGAAAAAAGGCCCTGTGTTACTTGATGTGCTGACCTATCGTTTCAGCGGCCATTCACCTTCGGATGCTTCTTCCTATCGCTCCAAAGAAGAATTAGAAGCGTGGGAAAAAGTGGACTGCATCCGAAGCTACGGGAATGAAATCGTTAATGCCGGCGTTATGACACAACAAGAACTTGATGCAATGGATAATGACATCAAAGCTATCATGCTGGAGATTTTCAAGGTAGCTATCGACCCCGAACTATCACCCCTGATGGACTTGCGCAAATACCCGGATCTCATCGGCGATTTGATGTTCTCAAACCAATCCGTTGATGCGTTCTCCGACGCCAAACCGGAGGTAAACCATCCGATGGACGAGAACCCGCGCGTCAGACAGATAGCTCAAAAAGAACGCTTCGCCTTCGATGAAAAGGGGAAACCATTCTCGAAGATGAAACAATACCAACTACGCGACGGCATTTTTGAAGCGATCATCGACCGTTTTTATAAAGATGCCTCATTAGTGGCATATGGCGAAGAAAACCGAGATTGGGGCGGCGCTTTTGCCGTTTACCGCGGACTAACCGAAGCCTTGCCCTATCACCGTCTGTTCAATACGCCTATCTCCGAAGCGGCCATCGTCGGAACAGCTATCGGCTATGCAATGTGCGGCGGACGTGTCATACCGGAAATCATGTACTGCGATTTCCTTGGCTGTTGCGGCGACGAGGTCTTCAATCAATTACCCAAATGGCAGGCAATGAGCGGTAATCTAATAAAGATGCCGGTTGTCCTGCGCGTATCGGTAGGCTCCAAATATGGCGCGCAACACTCACAAGACTGGACTTCGTTAGCAGCGCATATCCCCGGACTAAAAATATGCTTCCCCGCAACACCTTACGATGCAAAAGGACTGATGAACGCCGCATTGCAAGGCTCTGATCCTGTCATTTTCTTTGAGAGCCAACGCATCTACGACATTGGCGAACAGTTCCACAAAGGAGGCGTTCCCAAAGGATATTACGAGATACCGCTCGGCGAACCGGATATTAAACAGGAAGGAAAAGACATCACCTTCCTTACCATCGGGGCGACGCTCTACCCGGCAATGAAAGCAGCAGGCAAACTCGAAAAAGATTATGGGCTTAGTGTGGAAGTGATCGACGCCCGTTCGCTCGTCCCTTTCAACTATGAAAAAGTATTGGCTTCAGTTAAAAAAACGGGACGGATCGTGATAGCAAGCGATGCGACATCACGCGGTTCGTTCCTGAACGACCTGGCACGTAATATCACCGAATTAGCTTTCGACGACCTCGATGCGCCCCCCGTCATTGTCGGCTCTCGCAACTGGATCACGCCTGCATATGAATTGGAGTACGCCTTCTTTCCGCAGGAAGAAAATTTCTTGGACGCCATCCATGAGAAAATCATCCCGCTAAAAGGATACATCCCAACCAATAATTTTACGGATGCCGAACAGTTACGTAGACAAAAAACAGGAACTTAATTTCAATTAAGCAATTAAAAACCATAGCAACTGCCGGACCGAATCAAGAAGTCCCGACAGGGACGATACTATATTAACCTGTGGTTTCGCCCTCCGGTGGTTGCACCGCAAAACTGATAACTATATGATACCCAATGTAAATGCACACTTGCATACATCGTATTCTTTCAGCGCTTTCGAAAACTTGACTGAAGCGCTGGAAAAAGCAGCCGATGAAGATGTTAAAATAGTAGGAATCAACGATTTCAATACTATGGACGGCTATGAAGAATGGGAAAGAGAATCGCTTAAAAGGCATCTTTATCCGTTGTTCAACATCGAATTTATCAGCCTCCGCCAAGAAGACCAGGATAATGGCATATTAGTCAATGATCCGAACAACCCCGGACGCACCTATATAAGTGGAAAAGGGTTATGTTGCCCGCCTAAGCTGAACAAACATTTCTCTGCACAGATAGAGGCTGTCAGAGCCGAATCAAATGCGCAGGTAATGGAAATGTGTCTGTTAGTAAACGAACTCTTATTGGCATTCGACGCCGGATTCAATCTGAATTTTGAGGTGATAAAAAAGCTGTTCACCAAAGGACAGGTTCGCGAACGTCACTTAGCGAAAGCGTTACGTATGTCTTCCTATATCCATTTTAAAAATAAACCGGAAGATATTCAGGTTTTCTTTGGTAAAATCTTCAACGGGAAACCGTTACAATCAGATACTTTTAACTACGCAGGCGTGGAGAACGAGATACGAAGCAACCTCCTGAAAGCGGGCGGATCAGCTTTTGTCCCCGAAAATCCTAAAGCGTTCCTTCCCATGGATGATGTCTGTAAAATCATCCTTGCAGCCGGGGGTATCCCTACTTATCCGTTTCTGGGCGATGATGCATCCGGAAATTTTACGGATTTCGAAAAAGATGTCAAAAAAGCAGCGCTTATGCTGCAACAACGCGGTATTTTTTCGACCGAATTTATTACCCCCCGAAACAGCATCGAGGCGCTTGAAATATATGCCGGGTATCTCCACGATAACGGCTTTATCGTAACTTTCGGAACAGAACACAATACACCAGCCATGGAACCGGTAAAACCTGCAGCGCGAGGCAACAGGCCGTTAACCGAGCGGTTGAAACAAATTAGTTATGATGGGGCATGCGTTATCGCAGCCCATCAGGAACGTATACGTACCGGAAAACCGGGGTATGTGGATGAAAACGGGATTGCAGGTACTGCAATACGGGATATGTTCAGGAAAGAAGGCGAGGCGCTTATTCAGGAAGTTATTCAATTGTAGAGACGTGACATACCGCATCTTTACAAAATTCTTAGTTTCTTCACTTCGTAAAGCGATACATTATTTAAATTTTTAACGTTCATAATTCATTAAAATATGCAAGAACAAATAAAACAATTAATCGAGATTTCACGCAAATATGGTAGCGACAAACGCTTTGTGATAGCCGGTGGAGGAAATACATCCTACAAAGATACTAAATATCTCTGGGTAAAAGCCAGCGGACATGCGTTAGCAAATATCACCGAAGAAGGATTTGCCATTCTTGACCGTAGAAAACTACAGGCCATCTCCACAAAGAATTATACGCAAGACGTCGTCCAACGGGAAGAAGACGTGAAAAACGACCTCTATGCCGCCTGTACCACCAAAGATCGCCGCCCGTCGGTCGAGACATCATTACACGAAATTATCTTTTATTCTTTTGTGGTGCATCTTCATCCGACAGTAGTGAACGGATTGATGTGCAGCAGAAACGCACAATCAGAAACATATAAGATGTTCGGAGATAATGCCTTGTTTATCCCTTATACAGACCCCGGATTTACACTTTTTAAGGTCGTAGATGCTTACATTACCCATTATAAAAAGAAAAAACACAAACATCCGAACCTCATTTTTCTGCAAAATCATGGCATCTTCGTCGGCGCTGATACCATTGAAGAAATCGAATCTATCTACGATTATGTCATACGAACTATCGAAGAGCATATCACTATCCCTTGTTGTGAGACTGTCGCTCCCAAAGAAACCGAAGAAACCGCGAGAATTTCATACCAAGCAGTTTCTAATGACTACGTTTTAGATATTCTGCAAACACTCCCTGCTATCCGGATGATGCTAAGCCGGAAGAGTGAACTTAAAACTTTGAAAATTAGAACAAATAACCTGACACTTAAGTTTGCTTCATCTTTTACCGAGTATACTAAAATTGATGTGCCCTTCATGCCCGATGTTATTGTCTATTGCAAATCGAACTATATCTACCTCACAGAGCAAAATAATGAACGCTTGCTTATAGAGGCGAAAAGCAAAATCGTATCGTATATGAAGTATCATGATTATGCCCCAAAAGTATTGATTATAAAAGGAATAGGTATTGTGGCAGTTGGCAATAATGCCGCTGAATGCGATATTATCCTCGATATGTATGAAGACATGATGAAAGTTACGGAGATAGCGCAGTCATTCGGAGGTTACCATTCGTTGAATCGAAAACGAATCAACTTTATCGATAATTGGGAAGTGGAAAACTATCGTCGTAAAGTGAGCGCCGGTACCGCTTCAGGACGCGTACTAAACAAAACCATTATTGTTACAGGCGGCGCACAAGGCTTCGGAGAAGGTATTGCAGCATGTCTGCTGAAAGAAGGTGCGAACATCGTGATAGCCGACCTGAACGAAACCGCCGGTAAAGCTACCGTCGAACGGCTTCGGGGACAATGCCAAAACAATCGCGTCATCTTTGTCAATACAAACGTAGCAGATACGCAAAGCCTGCAAAACCTGATGTACGAAACAATCTTTAACTTCGGAGGATTAGACGTTTTTATCAGTAATGCAGGGGTACTTCGCGCAGGTGAGATGGATGATTTCACAGAAGATACATTTGAGTTTGTAACAAAAATCAACTATAACGCCTACTTTTACTGCACGCAGGCCGCCTCACGCATCATGAAACTGCAGAACGAATATGCGCGGGACAACTACTGCGACATCATCCAAATCAATTCAAAATCGGGGCTACGCGGCTCAAAAGCAAACTTCGCCTATGCCGGCAGTAAGTTCGGCGGATTAGGCCTGACCCAGTCCTTCGCACTTGAACTTGCCCCCTATCGCATCAAAGTGAATGCAGTGTGCCCCGGTAACTTCTACGAAGGGCCGCTCTGGTCGAACCCTGAAAACGGACTTTTCAAACAATACCTGAAGGCAAAGAAAGCCCCAGGCGCAAAAACGATAAACGATGTCCGTAATTATTACCTTAAACAGGTCCCCATGCATAAAGGTACAAACCCCGATGATGTAACAAAAGCAATCCTTTATCTCATCGACCAGACCTGCGAAACAGGACAAGCCCTACCCGTCACAGGCGGACAGGTAATGATTAATTAATTAAGAATTAAGAATTAAGAATTAAGAATTAATTAATTAAGAATTAAGAATTAAGAATTAAGAATTACGTTACTCGGTTATTCAGTTAGAAATGAAAACAAAAGCAGTTCGTTTATACGGAAAAAACGACCTCCGATTAGAGGAATTTGAATTGCCTGTAATCCATGAAGATGAGATACTGGCAAAAGTGATTTGCGACAGTATTTGTATGTCGTCGTATAAAGCGACGCACGAAGCAGATATACACAAACGCGTGCCACGCGACGTCGCCCGTAACCCTGTGATGATAGGCCATGAATTTGCAGGTGAAATTGTCGAGGTGGGATACCAATGGAAAGATAAGTTTGAAGCAGGAAACAAATTTTCTATTCAGCCATCGCTGAGCGACAAAAATGGCCCGGTAGGTATCCTAAGCGCCCCCGGCTATTCGTACCCCTATATCGGAGGCGACGCCACCTATATCATTATCCCTAACGAAGTAATGGCAAACAACTGCCTGTTACATTATACCGGCGCCGGCTATTATCCGGCTTCTTTGTCCGAGCCATTATCATGCGTGATAGGCGCCATGCACGCCAATTACCATACCATACCGGGTTCCTATGTCCACCTGATGGAAATAAAAGACAACGGAAATATGGCGATTCTGGCAGGCGTAGGCCCTATGGGCTTAGCGGCGATCAACTATGTGATTCACCGTACCGACCGCAAACCTGCGTTCCTGATTGTCACTGATATAGACCAGACACGATTAGACCGGGCCGAACAATTATACAGCCCGGATGAGGCCGCAAAAAATGGGATTTTACTTCAATATGTCCATACAGGGAACATGAAAAACCCTGTAAATGAACTGATAACCTTGACCGATGGCGCAGGATATGACGATGTGTTCGTATTTGCACCGGTCGTTCCGCTTATCGAGCAGGCGGACGAATTGCTGGCTGTCGACGGATGTCTGAATTTCTTCGCCGGGCCGGCAAAAACCGATTTTAAAGCGCTGTTTAACTTCTACAATGTACATTATGCACGTACACATATCGTAGGAACAAGCGGCGGTAATAACGATGATATGATCGAAGCGCTTGACATGATGAGTCGCGGACTTGATCCGGCAGGATTAGTCACACATATCGGAGGTATAAATGCAGTGATTGATACAACCATGAACCTCCCTCAAATCCCAGGAGGCAAGAAACTTATCTACACTCACATCGATATGCCTCTCACGGCTATTACCGATTTTGAAACAAAAGGACAGACCCGCCCCGTCTATGCGGAACTCCATAACTTGTGTGCAGCAAACAACGGATTATGGAATATAGCAGCCGAAGCATATCTGCTAAATCATGCACGAGAATTGTAAAACTCGTAATAATTATTTGGAAAGAAACCCTGCTATATAAAAAGATACCTCATCCTTTTTCCAGGTAATGCTATTTGTAGCTTCGTCCAAATCAGATACATAGTTGAACCGGACTGTGAATTGAGATGTGTTTTCATTGTAGAGGCTTTCTAACTTAGCATGTTCTGTTGATGCAATCAAATTCAGGTAATTGTCTACATTATATACATTTGTGTACTGAATTTCGATGTTTGAAGTTTTTTCTGTCCGATTCTGTATCCTTGCACGAATATACAAATCATAATAACGCATACCGTTTTCTTCTGCGGGGTTCGTCAGGGTAGAATAATCATAACTCATATCCCACGTCAACACCCAATCATCGGGATGATATACCGTATGCGACATAAACATATAACCTGACACATAGTCGAGACCATTACATGCTTTCACAAGCGGCATTTCGTTGGGAAGAACTTGCGTAATATCGGTTACCGGTGAATTTAAATGATATTGTGTAAGTTCGCCATATTGTAATATAGTGATTGTTTGATAACCATTCGTTTCCACTATACTTGCGGAATTTTCCGGCTGGTCGAAATCTATTCTGAAATAAAAAGCATAACATCCACCTATATCCATAGCGCCGGTATTATATAATGAAATCACACTCGGACCGGAAAAATTACCCATAGAACTTTTTAAAACAGGCGTCAACCCATTTCCCCAATCTAAAAAACCATACCCAATCTCCTCCCGTACATTACTACCTTCCAGACAGGAGGTAAGTAAAAATATGCCTAAAAACAAACTTGTCAGATATAAACCAATTTTTTTCATATATTTTTTTATTAAAGTTTAAAAATCAAGGAATTATATAATCATTATACTCATTCATCGCTGTCTTCGTTCAAAAACCCAACCTTATTCCGGCCTGCAAAGATACATTAAAAGGTTTATCCGACCTAATCGTCTCTACGGCGCTCTTATTGTCAAAATAGTAAGAAACGCCTGCTTCTGCGTAGACATGGATAAACTTCCACAGGGGATAAACCGCTCCAGCCCTGGTATGAACCGACCACAAGGATTCTTTCATGCGTATCTTTTCGATTTCAATGGTTTCTAAATTTTCGACGGCGATGATCTTCTTCCTTTTGCCTGCAAAATTCCATTCACCCATACCACCTGCCGTAGTATAAATTTGGATACGTTTCCATTCGGCAATGCTGTAAGAAACGGATAAGGGAATTCCTATAAAATGAAGATTTTGCTTTCGTTCACCAATGTTTCCGGCTTCATCCATATAGTTCTCCTTCGACCGGAGTAATGTATATACAACACCGCTTTGTAAAGCCCAACGATCCGTCAGGTGGTAATTTATTCCCAATCCTGCCGATATGGGAAGCTGATATTTCACTTTCCCCAGTAGGAGATTGTCATCCAATCCTTCAATCGGATCAAACAAGGTGGTATTTTGAACGCCATTTCGTAAAGTAATCCTGTTCCCGTCTTGCATATACTCATCGTCACCCAATACCCCGGAATAAGTTGTCACCGACGCGCCACCTGTGGTTGAACCGAGTGCATATCCGCCGCCGCCCATACCAAAGCTCCAGCGACGGCGTTTGACGTCGGAAGTGACGGTAGCAAGATATAACTTATCCGTTTGCCGGTATTTGTCTGCTGACGGTAGCGCTTCTTTTTCGGTATCCGTTTTTTGCGATTTACCGATTTCATCAACGGGCAATGCCTTTGTTACCGCAGTGGGAGCTTGCGCCGTCACAGTTTCATCAACGGGCAATGCCTTTGTTTCCGCAGTGGGAGCTTGCACCGTCACAATTTCATCAACGGGCAATGCCTTTGTTACCGTAGGTTCCTTCTGCGGCTCTTCGGCGGCAGCTAACAAGTTATTAACAGGATTTTCAACAGGCATCTCATCCGGAACAGTCACGTTTTCAACACCTTCCCCATCACTGTCCACAGATGAGAGTAAAGTATTGTCAACAACGGCAATCGGGGCGGATATATCTCTGTCTGATAAAATATAGATACCTCCGATTAATAACAGGGCAATCACAGCGGCGGCCGAGGCTATATAGGTTAATCTTCTGTAATAAGGTAACCGGACAATTTTTCCGCCTTCTAATCCGGCAACTATTTTGTCCCAATCTTCAGGGTTCGTATCCGCTTCAAAATCATATATTTTCAAGCGAATCAGTTCTTCCCATTTTCTGTCTTCTTCCATTATATATATTATAGAATCATTTTCTGTAACATTTTACGTGCGCGCATATATTGCGAACGCGACGTGCTCTCCGTAATATTCAGCTTCTCGCCGATTTCCTTATGTGAGTATCCTTCGATAGCAAACATATTGAAAACCGTCCGGAAACCAACCGGCAACGACCGTACACACGTCATGATCTCTTCGGCTGATAGCTGTGATACGGTAGATTCGTCCGGAATGTTCAAATAATCCATCTCATCAATATCTTCAGCATTTCTCAAAACATCCTGATGCCGCAGTCGTTCTAATGCGCAGTTCACAAAAATTTTACGTACCCAACCGTCAAACAAGCCGTCGCCCGTATATGTATGGATGTTCGTGAACAGTTTGACAAAGCCTTCCTGTAACAAATCACGTGCGTCTTCCGTGTCTCTCACATAACGCAGGCACACGGCCATCATTCGTCCGGAATACTTGTCATATAAAGCCTGTTGTGCTTTCCTGTCATTATTAATACAACCTTTAATCAGTTGTTTCTCATCCATTGTTCTCACGTACGTTCCTCTACATAGATGCAATTCTTGTTAAAAACGCTGCATAACCCTGTTTTTTTATATGAAATAAACGACAAAGATAGTAAATAATTATGAATTATAAATTATGAATTATGAATTATTTTCAGCTTTCAATTTTCAACTTTCAACTAATTATCCTATCTTTGTCGCTTAAATTTTACGTAAATGGAAGAGAAAATAACGCAGGAAGAGAGTAGAAAAAGTTTGAATTTCATAGAAATAATTGCAGAAAATGACCTTATACAAGGGTTGAATGACGGACGTATGCAAACCCGTTTTCCGCCCGAACCGAATGGTTATCTCCATATCGGACATGCAAAAGCTATTTGTCTTGACTTTGGGATAGCCCAACGTTATGGCGGCATTTGCAACCTGCGTTTCGATGATACCAATCCTACAAAAGAAGAAGTGGAATATGTAGACGCCATACAGGAAGACATCCTTTGGCTCGGTTTTCAATGGGGCAACGTCTACTATGCCTCCGACTATTTTCAGCAGCTGTATGATTTCGCCTTTCGCCTGATCAAACGGGGGAACGCCTATATCGACGAGCAGACAGCCGAACAAATAGCCCAACAAAAAGGGACGCCTACACAACCCGGTATCGACAGCCCTTTTCGCAATAGACCCATTGACGAAAATCTCGATCTTTTCCGGAGAATGAGTGAGGGCGAATTTGAAGAAGGCGCCATGACGCTACGGGCAAAAATAGATATGACGTCGCCTAACATGCACTTTCGCGACCCCATAATCTATCGTATCGTAAAAACCCCGCATCACCGCACAGGAACACAATGGATCGTGTATCCGATGTATGACTTTGCACACGGGCAAAGCGATTTTTTTGAAGGGGTGACACACTCATTATGTACGCTCGAATTTGAAGTGCACCGACCGCTTTACGACCATTTTATTGACTTGTTGATTGAGGAGACTGACAAAATCTGCGGCGATGGATTTGAAAAATATAAACCTTACGACCGATACCGTCCGCGTCAAACCGAATTTAACCGGCTAAACATGACTTATACCCTCATGAGTAAACGCAAACTGCTCCAGCTTGTGAATGAAGGGCTTGTAAGCGGTTGGGACGACCCGCGCATGCCGACGCTCTGCGGATTGCGTCGACGGGGGTTTACGCCTGCTTCCATCCGGAATTTTATTAACATGATAGGCTATACAAAGTATGAAGGCATCATCGATGTAGCTCTGTTGGAACATGCCGTTCGTGAAGACCTTAACTCAACGGCCAAAAGGGTCGCTGCCGTTATCCGACCCATTAAACTGATCATCACGAACTATCCGGAAGAACAGGTCGAATGGTTTGATGCTGTAAATAATCCGGAAGACCCTTCGGCAGGGGTGCATACCATTGCATTCTCACGCGAACTGTATATCGAAGCCGACGACTTCATGGAAACGGCGCCTGCCAAATATTACCGCCTCACGCCGGGACAGGAAGTGCGGTTACGCTGCGCTTATATTATAAAATGTACGGGATGCAAAAAAAATGAGGACGGCGAAGTGATCGAGGTCTATGCCACCTACGATTCGGAAACGAAAAGCGGTACATCCGGCAGCAGTCGCAAAGTGAAAGCCACCATACATTGGGTGTCTGTTCAACATGCCCTGCCCGCCGAAGTACGTTTATATGACCGTTTATTCAATGTCGAAAACCCTGCGGAAGAAAAAGAGAAGGAATTGCGCGATTTGCTGAACCCCGGCTCGTTGCAAACCATCTCTACCTGCTTTGTTGAAGATGAACTGAAAAATGCCAAACCATATGATCATTTCCAGTTTCAGCGCATCGGATATTTTAATGTCGACCCTGACAGTAAAAACGGAAAACTGATTTTTAACCGTACAGTTTCGCTGAAAGACACTTGGGGTAAAATTAAAAATAAATAATATGGACAAAACATCCGAATTACGGGAGCGTTTTTTATTGATGAAGGAACAGGGCATAGACCCTCATTTCGAAGCCGGTGAAATAATAGACCTGATTTATTATTTCTTGGATAAAAACGAGTTAGATAATTTGGATGCCGTCATCGATTTAGGAATGGCTGCCTATCCGGATAATGAAAATTTGAGAATCACCTTATGCCACTCCCTTATTTCGCTAAAAGAATACGAAAACGCTTTGGCAGAACTCGAAAAACTCAACTTACAAGGCGACAAAAAAACCGACATGTTTTGTTTGGAATGTTATTGTAATCTTGAAAAATTCGACGAAGTCTTCGCGTTAATAAACAAATTATCCAATAATAACTGCGAATACTTGGAAGAAGTCATCGAATATGCAGTCTGTTTTCTGAATGAAAAAGGTAAAGTCTTGGATAAAACGTATCAGCTTATACGGAAAGGACTGATCCTATATTCGAATAATGTGAGATTAAAAATAGAAATGTGCATCAATTTACTGATGCGCGGTTGTCGGAAAGATGCCATGAATTTATGCCGACAACTTACCGAAGAACACCCTTTCTCCGTTGAAATATGGTACTTACAGGCAGAATTGTATAACGATTGCGGCGACTATGAAAATGCCATCCATTCGATTAATTACGCTATATCCTGTTCGTTAGAAGATGAAAATAGTGACGAAGCCTTTCAGTTAACATTAACAAAAGCGCAATATCTGTTCCGGAACGGGAGCTATTACCCGGCCATTCGTTGTTTTATTGAGCTGATGTCTTATAAAGATTATGTCCAGGCGGTAGTAGACCCCTATCTGGCAGAGTGTTATATGCGTATTGGCGATTATGAGACGGCATTTGACTTGCTGAATGGCGTCACCGGCCAGAAAGGAATAGAAGATGAAATCTCCTTTTACGGCAACCTGATCTTTTGCTGTCTGCAAACCGGACGGCAAATTGTGGCGGTAGACTTGTTAGCCGATGCCCTCAAACTGTATCCGACTAATATTTTGGATTACCTCGCCTCCCTATCTTTCCTCCATAATTATCAAACGGAAACGGATATCGGATATGAAAGAATAATTAATACCGGTGAACTGGTTCGGAAATTCTTTGTAAGTAACACGCATTTTAATTAAACAACTTGGTATGATATTAAAAAAACTTCATTTAATAGGGATGAAACGGATATTTTTCGCCTTCGTGCTATTGGCTTTATTTTTTGCTGTTTATGCCACACCGGCAGCGCCTGTGACTGAACCTGAAACCAAAACGACCATCGAAAAAGTCGTTTCATGGTATATGGATCATATCAACTACGGGACGCTCACGTTACTGATGACCGTCGAGAGTTCTTTTATCCCCTTCCCGTCGGAAGTTGTCGTTCCTCCGGCAGCTTATATCGCCAGTCAGGACGATAGCGATATGAACATCCTCTTAGTAGTCGTATTCGCCACCTTAGGCGCGCTGATAGGTTCAATTTTTAATTATTACTTCGCGCTTTATCTCGGACGACCGATCATCCATCGTTTTGCAGAAAGTAAGATAGGCAGAATGTGCCTGTTAAGCAGCGAAAAAATTGACAAAGCAGAAGCCTATTTTGTGAAACACGGCAAGATGTCGACGTTAATAGGCAGACTCATCCCCGGCATTCGTCAACTGATTTCATTGCCCGCAGGATTAGCACGCATGCACTTCGGCTATTTCTTACTGTACACTTTCATAGGCGCTTTTGCATGGAATATTATTTTAGCTGTGCTCGGCTATATCGCTCACGGTAACGCCGACATCATTAACCAATATAGCAAGGAACTATCCTATTTCCTGATAGGCGGAGGCGTCCTGTTTGTATTTTATCTAATCTACAACGGCTTTTTTAGAAAAAAATAAAAAAAATATAAAAAAATATTTATTTATCAAAAAAAACCTTTATCTTTGCAGCAAAATACTAAGCATGAAAAACTTTTTTAATAATCTAATAATTCTAATAATTTAACAACTATGATTGCATCAAAAAGAACGAATGAACAGTCAACTTCAAAAGAGAAGACTGTCGGCAGGTATCATTTAGCAAGGTATCTGCTATTATTAGTATGTTCTTCATTGTGTTGCGTTCAATTCGTGCAGGCACGGAAAGCAAAAGACATGTCTGTATTGGAAGTGACGCAGCAGCGAGTGAAATTAAGAGGGGTTGTCTTAGATGAAATGGGAGAAACATTACCCGGAGCTGCCATTCAGATTCAAGACACAGGAGAAGGCGCCATTACAGGAACAGAGGGTAATTTCGAATTTGATGTGCCCCCTACTTGTAAGTTGGTCGTTTCCTACCTCGGGATGGTAACAAAAGTCATTGACTACAAGGGTGAAAGCTTTCTAACCATCAAACTCGAATCCACAGCCTCGGCTTTAGATGAGGTGACGGTAGTGGCTTTTGCAAAACAGCGAAAAGAAAGCGTTATCGCTTCTATCACAACAATTAAACCTGGCGACCTGAAAGTGCCGAGCTCAAACCTGACAACAGCCTTTGCAGGACGTGTTGCCGGACTGATCTCGTATCAGACAAGCGGCGAGCCGGGATTGGACAATGCCAGTTTCTTTATTCGAGGCGTCACTTCATTTGGAGCCGATGCCAAAAAAGACCCGTTGATCCTGATCGACGGTATTGAACTGAAACCGGACGACCTGGCGCGTCTCAATACAGACGACATCGCCAGCTTCTCAATCATGAAAGACGCAGCAGCAACAGCGCTTTACGGCGCACGCGGCGCTAATGGTATTATTATGGTGACCACAAAAGAAGGACGCGAAGGGAAAGTGCAGTTGAACGCACGTGTGGAGACCTCTTTCTCAAGTCCTACATCGAGGGTGAAGATAACCGACCCTGTAACATTTATGAACATGCACAACGAATCGATAAAAACACGCGACCCGGTCGGACAAACCCTCTACAGCTCAGAAAAGATATACATGACCGAGCGCGGGCTTTATCCGGATATTTTCCCGGCAACCGACTGGTATGATACCATGTTTAAAAATACAGCGATCAATCAACGCGCAAATATAAGCCTATCAGGAGGCGGCAACGTTTCACGCTATTATTTAGCCGTTAATTTTTCTCAGGATTTCGGAAATATGAAAGTGGATAAAAAGAATAATTTCAATTCGAATATCGACCTGAAAAAATTAGATGTCCGTTCCAATATTAACCTGAAGCTGACAAGTACAACAGATGCAAGCATTCGTATGAATGCCACATTCGACGATTACAGAGGCCCGATTGATGGTGGTTCCGAAATGTACAACAAAGTGATTCAGGCCAATCCGGTCTTGTTTAAACCGTATTATGAACCGGATGAGAATTATTCGTATGCCAAACATATCCTGTTCGGAAATTCCGGAAGCGCCCAATACTTGAATCCATACGCGGAAGTGATGAAAGGTTACCGCGATTACAGCCGGAACCTGATAAATGTGACATTCAACGCAGAACAGAAATTGGATTTTATCACTGAAAACCTCCGGTTCCGCACATTGTTGAACTTTACGCGCAATTCAAATTATCAAGTTCATCGTAATTATAATCCCTATTATTACGATATATCGTCTTACAACTTGGGCGATAACTCGTATGTGTTACGCCGTATCAATACAAACGGAACAGAATACCTGAATTATAACCCTAATCCGGATAGTAATCCTGCGAATAACCGGCAGATTACGACTAATTTCCGCTGGGAATCGACATTGGAGTGGAACCAAACGTATTTAGAGAAACATTTTGTAAGCGCCTTGCTTGTGTTTTATCTATCATCGGAGCAAAACGCGCTGGCTGATAACCTGCAATTGTCGCTCCCGAAAAGAAATTTAGGATTGTCGGGACGCTTTATGTACGACTTTGAAAAACGATATTTCGCTGAGTTTGTCTTCGGGTATAACGGTACGGAACGCTTTTCGAAAGACAAACGGTTTGGCTTCTTCCCTTCCGGCGTGGTGGGGTGGATGATTTCAAACGAAAGTTTTTTCGAGCCGTTGAAACAGTATATAACAGACTTGAAAGTAAGAGGCTCCTACGGCCTCGCCGGACAGGACCAGATCGGCAGCGATAGCGACCGTTTTTATTACCTTTCCCAAGTTAATCTTACCGCAGGACGGAATGTGAACTGGGGGCAAAACATGAATTACAATCCGGGGGGTATCAATCTGACACGCTATGCCAACTTCAGTATCGGTTGGGAAACCAGCTATAAAACGAATCTCGGATTGGAAATGGCGCTCAAGAACGGGTTCTCTACCATTGCGGAATTTTTCACTGAAAGAAGAGAGAATATCCTGATCGACCGTATCATTCCCAATACAATGGGTATCGTGCCGGCAGTGAAAGCCAATTTGGGAAAAGCCGAAAGTAAAGGTGTCGACATCGAGCTTAATTATGAAAAATCTTTTAATAAAGATTTTTGGGCAGTTATGCGCGGAACGTTTACCTTCGCAAGGAGTAAAGTGACGGAATGGGAAGAACCCGACTATTCGGCAACACCCTGGCGCTCGAAAGTAGGCCATTCCGTCAAACAGGAATGGGGTTATATTGCGGAACGCCTTTTTGTTGACGACGAGGAAGTGCGCAATTCGCCTACTCAATTCGGCGCTTATATGGCCGGCGACATCAAATACCGCGATGTGAACGGCGACGGTAGGATTTCCGAATTAGACTTGGTACCCATCGGTCATCCGACAGACCCGGAAATAGTCTATGGAATCGGACCTTCGATAGGTTATAAGGGTTTTGACTTCTCATTTTTCTTCCAGGGACATGCCCGGAGGTCTTTCTTCTATGACATGGGTAAGGTGACCCCGTTTGTCGATGGGAATGGAGATGACGGTCGCTTAGGTCAAAACGCGATTATTCAGGCTTTTGCCGATAGTTACTGGTCGGAAGACAACATGAATGCCTATGCTATTTGGCCCCGTCTGGCAAACTCGATGGTTACTAACAACAATCAGCAATCCACATGGTTTATGCAGGATGCATCCTATTTACGCCTGAAAAGTGTGGAAATAGGATACAGACTTCCCGATCATATCCTGAAAAAATTACATTTTGCCAACCTTCGAGTATATGTCAGCGGTACAAACTTGGCTTGCTGGAGCGCATTCAAATTGTGGGATCCTGAGTTGGGTCGCAGCGGACTCAATTATCCGCTGCAAAGAGTCATCAATGTAGGACTAAATATCGGATTATAATAACATTAATTAAAAAAAATATGAAATCGATTTATAAAATATTTATAGGATTAGCCGTTTTTTGTCTGACACTCGGTTCATGCGACTATTTGGATGTGGTACCCGATAATCTTGCTACCATTGACCATGCTTTTTCAGACAGATATGTAGCAGAAAGGTATTTAAGCACCTTGTATTGGGGCATGCCGAAAGCGGCAGGATGGAATGAGAATCCGGCGATGTTAGGTTCCTTGGAGATGATCTTTAACAGGGACTGGTTAAACAGATGTAACGGGTTACAGTTCGGATTAGGCAATGACAGTCCGACATTGGCTAGAATCAATTACTGGGGTTCGGGGGATGATATGATACGCACCCTTTATGGCGGTATCCACGAATGTAATACGTTTCTTGAAAATATCGAATATGTGTCGGACTTGCCGAGCAGGGAAAAAAACCGCTGGATCGCCGAAGCTAAAATGATAAAGGCTTTCATGCATTATTACCTGACTGTTTATTACGGCCCGATGACCCCGCTGAAAGAAAACACGCCGGTCGATGAATCAACACGCGGCATTCGCGTCTATCGACAAAAGATTGACGATTGTTTTGCGTATGCGCTCCAACTGATGGACGAAGTGATTGCAAGTGATGCCTTACCGCTTGTTATCGAAAACCGCCTCACCGAATTAGGAAGGTTCACCAAACCTGCTGCCTACACCTTAAAGGCAAGGATGCTGATGTTCCATGCCAGTCCGCTTTTCAACGGGAATACCGATTACAACAGTTTCCTGAATGAAAACAACGAGCCTTTTTTCAACCAGACCTACGATGCCACCCGCTGGCAGAAAGCGGCGGACGCCTGCAGCGAAGCGCTTGAGGTTTGTGCTGCAGCAAACTTGCGGTTATATCAGGTAAGCGATTATATTACAGCTAAGATGCAGTCTGATTCCACCCGTCTCGTTAATACCTTGCGTAGCGTGGTGACCGAAAGGTGGAACTGCGAGTTTATATGGGGTAATACTTCCTATCCGTCCAATTCGGGGCTACAAAACCAGTGTATCGCCCGTTTCGAACAAGCCACTTCACAACCGGCAGAATGTTGCATGAGCGTGCCGCTGCATGTCGTCGACTGGTTTTATTCGAAGAACGGCGTGCCTATCGAGGAGGATATCACCTACCCCTATACCGACCGGTTTAACATTCGTCAAGGCGATTTCGAACACCGCTATTATATCGAGCAAGGCGAATATACCGCTGCGATGAATTTCGACCGCGAAGCGCGCTTTTATGCTACCCTTGGCTTCGACCGCGGTAAATGGTACGGCAATAGCTACCGGAACGAACCTGACGACGATTCACAGTGTCTCTATCCGCGTAACCGTTGGGCCGAATTCTCCTCCGTCTTTCAACCGGGCACTTATAACGCTACAGGCTACTGGCCTAAAAAAATCGTTTCGATCAATACGGCTTATCGCGATCCGAACAGTGTCTCATATGAAGATTATCCTTTCCCTGAAATCCGTTTTACCGACTTGGTGCTGTATTATGCCGAAGCGTTGAACGAAATAAAAAGCGCGCCCGATGCGGAAATATATCAATATATTGATATGGTTCGCGCACGCGCAGGATTAAAAGGCGTTGTCGAAAGCTGGGCAACTTACTCCAATCAGCCCAATAAACCTTCTACAAAAGAAGGCATGCGTGAGATTATTCGCCGTGAACGCAAGATTGAATTTGCCTGCGAAGGGGTCTACCATTGGGACAGCCACCGCTGGAAAACAGCCCTCACTGAACAAAACCGCCCGATTCAGGGCTGGGACATCTCTAAATCAGGCTTGGAAGATTATTATACCGTAGCAACGATTTATTTGCAGGCATTTTCTTTTAAACAGTATTTTGCCCCTATACCCGAAAATGATATTACAAAAAACCCGCTCTTAGTGCAAAACCCAGGCTGGTAATTTATTAATTCATAATTATTTTCACCTATGAAAAAAATTTTATATATCCCGTTATTATTCCTGGCGCTCCTGTCGTGTTCCGAAAAAGAATTAGCGCCAATAACCAAAAGTCTTGGAAAGCCGGGTATCGTGACAAACGTACAACAGGAGCCTTTACCCGGCGGCGTAATGCTTACCTATCAGATACCCAAGACAGAAGATATCCTTGCTGTAAAAGCGGTTTATGTCTTGTCCAACGGACAAACGTGTGAATCCGTCAGTTCTTATTATGAAAATACGTTGATTGTATTAGGATTCAACGATCAACAGGAACACCAATTGTCGTTGTTTACGGTAAGTCGTGCACAGGAACTGTCCGACCCCGTTACAGTGCGGTTTACGCCCTTGGAAAGCCCGTTACGTAAAGTGATTAATTCCATTGAAATCATCCCCGATTTCGGAGGCGCCAATTTCTCGTGGGAAAACGAAGACAAAGTCCCGATAAATTTCGAGTTTATCGCGCAGGATGAGATCGGCCAGATGATGGTCAGAAACGTTTATACATCGGAAGCTTTGCTTGGAAGCCGCTCTATCCGAGGCTACCCTAATGCGCCGTGGCGCTTTGCAGTCATCATCAGCGACCGCTATGGCAACCGCTCCGACAGCATTTTCCCACCATTGGTACTGACGCCGCTCTATGAAGAACGTTTGGATAAAAAAATATGGAATATCATGCGTCTCGGCAGTGATGCCAATTTTACCAACTGGGAAGGAATGGACCCTTACATCATTGATGATGACAAAGATACTTTCGGACACTCGGCCAACTCCACCGTTCCGGGCGCCGCTTATACCATCGACATGGGACAAACGGCAAAATTAAGCCGGATCGTCTTCTTTAACCGTTGGTTTAGTGATTCCTATTATTCGTGGGGCAATCCGAAAGCCATGGAAGTTTATACCTGTTTTACGACCCCTTCAAGTAACGGTAATTGGGACGAATGGACAAAGGTCATGGATATAGTCCAGATAAAACCATCGGGAGCTTCCGGTACCACCATGCTCGATGGAGACCTCGAATATGCACAAGCCGGATTTGAGTTCTCTTTCCCAATCGAGATGCCTCCAACCCGTTATATTCGGGTTAGCGTCCTTAATACCTGGGAAAATACTTCCTATTCACATCCTTGCGAAGTTGACATCTATGGACAGCCTGACGAATAATTATCAATTTTTTAAATAAAAAAATATGAAACGAATATATTTTGTATTAAGTTTTACCGCCTTATTAGTCTTTGCTTCGTGCGAAAATTTTATGGACGTTCACCAAGAGTATATCAAAGACGGTGAAATCATTTATTCTCCAAAAGTCGCTGCGACAGCATTCATCGCCGGTAATGAAAGGATACTGTTTCTTGCTGCGCTTTATAAGTCCCCGAATGTGCGGTCGATTGACTTATATTGGAACGGAAGAGCGGATTCATTGATCACGACTGTATCACCTACCAGTGAGATTGATATTTTTGAAATCTTGGTCCCAAATTTACTGGAACAGTCCTATACGTTTGACATCCGTACTACCGATATTTTTGGCCATAAATCTTTATGGTCCACCGATTTCGGAAATGCCTACGGCGCCAATTTCCGGAATAGGCTAACCAACCGACGTCTCAACGATTTATCTTTGGTAGAAGGAAACGACGCCCCCAGTGGACGTGTCACTTTTTATTCCGCAGCCGATTTATTGGTGCGAAATGAAGTGCGCTACGCCAAAAGCGATGGCTCAACAGCCATCGTATCTATCACGGCAGAATTTAGTGAGGTTTTTTGTCCGAGTGCGAAAGGCGGCACTACGGTTGAATACCGTTCTTTTTATATCCCGGAAGAAGAAGCCATTGATACCTTCAGTACGGCATGGGCTACAAGTGATGCAACTTTTCCGCTTATCTATATGTACGACCGCAGCAACTGGGCAGTACTTGCCTGTTCGGATGAAAGAGCCGACGACGGCGGCGGTATGCACACAATATTGGACGGGGACCATGGCAATTACTGGCATTCCCAATGGGGACCGGATGTAGACCTGCCACACTGGCTTCTCGTTGATTTTGGTAAACCGCTTAACGCAGCTAAGATCGACCTCTATCGCCGTCCGGGTAATACCGACACCAAAACCGTTGAGATTTATTTCGGCGACACACCCGACGCCGAAGAGGGTGAATGGACAAAAGTAGCCGAGACAGTGTTCAGCGCCAATCTGATGGAAGTCACTCCTTTCGACCAGACCACCAAAGGACGCTATATGAAAATTCTCTTCCCCGACAGTAACCGCGCCCCGTTCACGAACCTGTCGGAAATATACCTCTACGGAGGAACTTGATTTCCCAATTATTTTTTTATTCGTATGTAGAAGTGCGATACCTCAGCGGAGGTACCGCACTTCATTTTTTTTTATGTGCGTTTCTTGACAACAATATGCAAAAATAACGTATTTTTCTGAAATGACAAATATTTTTTGTACTATTCCCTTTTTTTTGTATTTTTGTAGCCTTGATCACAAAAAATTTGAGAGTATGTCTAAAGTAAAAGGAGCGGTTGTCGTTAATATTCAACGCTGTAAAGGCTGTAATTTATGTGTGGTCTCCTGCCCCACAGAAACCCTTGAGTTGCAACAGCGGGAAGTAAACGACAAAGGATACCACTATGTATATGTGAAGAATCCGGATGCGTGTACCGGATGTGCAACCTGTGGCTGGGTATGCCCGGATGGCTGCCTGACTGTTTATAGAAAAAAAATCACTGCTTGACATGGAAAAAATAAGTCTACTGAAAGGAAACGAAGCGATAGCACACGCTGCTATTCGCTATGGAACGGACGGTTATTTCGGCTACCCGATAACGCCGCAATCCGAAATATTGGAAACACTGGAGGTTGAAAAACCGTGGGAATCAACCGGCATGGTAGTCCTTCAGGCCGAAAGTGAAATCGCTGCCATCAACATGGTGTATGGAGGCGCCAGCACCGGCAAACGTGTGATGACTTCGTCGTCAAGTCCCGGGATAAGCCTTAAGATGGAAGGGATCTCCTACATTGCGGGGTGCGAACTTCCCTGTCTGATCGTCAATGTCATGCGTGGCGGACCCGGACTTGGAACGATTCAACCCAGTCAGGCGGATTATTTCCAGACAGTCAAAGGAGGCGGTCATGGCGATTACCGGCTGATTACATTAGCGCCGTCGTCAGTACAGGAGATGGCTGATTTTGTAGCGTTAGGTTTCGATCTTGCGTTCAAATATAAAAACCCTGCCATGATTCTGTCCGACGGTATGATTGGCCAACTGATGGAAAAAGTAGTTTTGCCCCCCTTCAATAAGCGGAAAACAGAAGCCGAGATTTTGGCTGAATCACCCTGGGCGGCAACTGGGAAAACGGCTGATAGGGCGCCTAATATCATCACCTCGCTCGAATTAGACCCATCCCTCATGGAAATTAACAACCTTCGTTTTCAGGCTAAATATCGTGTCATTGAGGCGAATGAGGTTCGTTATGAAGAGTTTATGTGCGACGACGCCGATTATCTGCTCATCGCTTTCGGTTCGTCAGCACGTATCTGTCAGAAAGCCATCAAGAACGCCCGCAGTGAAGGATTGAAATTAGGGCTGCTACGTCCGATCACGCTGTGGCCTTTTCCATATGATGCCATCGGCAGTTATGCAGGCAAAGTGAAAGGCATGCTTTCTGTCGAGCAAAATGCCGGTCAGATGGTGGAAGATGTGCGCCTGTCGGTGAACGGAAAAGTAAAGGTAGACCATTACGGTCGCTTGGGAGGGATTGTCTTTACCCCAGATGAAATCGTCAATGCCGTCAAAGACAAGTTAGTATGACCCTCTTATTAATATAATGTACGTGCGAGTTCTGTGATGATTATAAAAAAATGAAGTTAGCATGAAACGAGGAAGCCGGTTAGACGAGTTACTCTCCCTGCTATTTATGGTCATAGCCGTCGGAGCTGTTATTTGCTTTTTTGTGCTTGGCAGTCATAACCCAACCTATCTTATACTCGGAGGGATAGCGGTATTGATGAGAATTGCCCAATATATAATGAGAATGTTTTGAATTAATAAGCAATATGGAAATAAATGAAATAATTAAACCGGAGAATCTGGTTTACAGGAAGCCCAAGTTATTAAATGACAAGCCGATGCATTATTGCCCCGGATGCAGTCACAGTGTGATCCACAAACTGATAGCCGAAATTGTGGAGGAGATGGGCATGGAAGAGCTGACAATTGGCGTGTCGCCGGTAGGTTGCGCTGTTTTTGCCTATAACTACATCGACATCGACTGGATTGAAGCGGCGCATGGACGCGCGCCGGCAGTAGCCACAGCTGTCAAAAGGCTGAATCCCGACAAGATGGTTTTTACCTATCAGGGCGATGGCGACTTGGCAGCTATCGGAACAGCCGAAACAATTCATGCTGCTAACCGTGGAGAAAATATCGTTATCGTATTTGTTAATAACGCTATTTATGGGATGACCGGCGGCCAGATGGCGCCAACAACATTGCCCGGTATGACAACATCAACCTGCCCCTACGGACGTGATTTAAAACGCGACGGAAATCCTTTAAAAATATCCGATCTGCTGGCGCAACTCGAAGGCACATGCCTTGTTACCCGCCAAAGCGTAGAAACTGTAGCCGCTATCCGGAAAGCGAAAAAAATGCTACGGTTAGCATTCGATAACTCGATGGCCGGAAAAGGTACATCCATCGTCGAATTTGTGTCGGCATGCTCTTCCGGCTGGAAACTAACCCCGGAAAAAGCCAATCAATGGATGAAAGAAAACATGTTCCCTTTCTACCCCTTAGGCGATCTGAAAAATAGTTAGTAGTTAGTAGTTTTCAGTTTTCAGTTTTCAGTTTTCAGTTTTTAAATTCTTAATTCTTAATTCTTAATTCTTAATTAAAAAAGAGATGACTTACGAAATAATCATAGCAGGGTTTGGAGGACAGGGAATACTCTCCATGGGTAAGATTTTGGCATATTCAGGACTGATTGAAGGAATGGAAGTCAGCTGGATGCCCTCATACGGACCCGAACAACGGGGGGGGACAGCCAATGTGACGGTAATACTTAGCGATGAACGTATCAGTTCGCCGGTTCTCAACGAATATGACATCGCTATCCTCTTGAATCAACCTTCGATGGATAAGTTTGAATCCAAAGTAAAAAAAGGGGGCATCCTCATTTACGATAACTATGGCATACACAAGCCGGTCGAACGGGATGATATCAATATCTATTGCATTAATGCGATGGATACGGCTGCAGAACTGAATATGACAAAGACATTTAACATGATCGTATTGGGAAGCCTGATAAAAATCACCCATCTCGTATCGCTCGAAAGCGCTATGGAAGGTTTGAAGAAAACACTCCCGGAGCGCCATTACAAATTGCTGCCTGTCAATGAGGAAGCAATGAAAAAAGGGATGGATATCATCCGGAAATTATAATCGGAAAGACGTGAAACAAGGCTTGGCAATAAGTATTGTTTTTTGCTGCTTACTATTGTTTTTTCCCGGAATGACAGTTGCTCAGGAAAGATCACGACCCCGCCTGAACGCAGCCCCTCAAAACCAGCCGGACAGCCTGTCATTTCAGGAAACGGACACAGCTAATATAAGTACAAGCAACACAAAAGTTTACCGGTTGACCGAAAAACTTGGAGAACGATATCTTGCTCCTATGGATACGCAACGTCTCAACTTCTCAAACAACGTACTGTTAGAAGGACGCGGATTAGCTATCAGTTATTTGGCGAATATAGGCTCTCCGGCACAAAGCCGAATATTTTCCGAGCGGGGCGAAGAAAGTGATTTCATCTTTGCAGACGCCTATAATTATTATCTTATTACACCCCAAAACGCATTGTTCTACGACGTAAAAGAACCGTACACCCACTTAACCTATCTGCCTAATCTCATCGGCAACAAACAAAACAGTGAAGAAATGTTTAAAGGCGTATTAACTTCTAATTTCGGGAAAAAACTGAATATAGGGGTTGATTTCGATTATACGTTTGTACGTGGACATTATGCCTCAAACAGCAATAAGTCTCTATATTACAGACCATTTGCAAGTTTTCTGTCGGACAGATACCAAGCGCACGCCTATTTTCAGGGATATGACTTTCTAAATACGGAAAACGGAGGTGTTACAAATGACCGTTATATAACGCATCCGGACGATTTCGTTGACGGAAGGCGTCCTATCACTGACACCAAATCATTCCCCACACGATATTCCGATACTTGGAATCATTTCAAAGGAAAGCAGGTTTTTCTTACCCACCGGTATAATCTGGGCTTTTACCGCGATTTAACCGCAAAGGAAATAGAACAGGCGGAGAAAAGGAAAGAAGAAATTATAAAAAGGAGAGAACAACAACATCATGAGGACATGGACGAGGCGCCTAACAACAGAGCCGCCGATAATATGCAACAACCCGGGTTTTTTACAGATGAATCAGCCGGAGAGACCGAAGAACAGGTCATACCGGATGCTGTATTCGTACCGGTATCGAGCATCATTCATACCTTCGAATATGAACGTAGAAACCGGCTTTTTCTTTCTAATTCATTTGGAATAGATACTTGTTATCAACAGATACACACCAAGGTTGATTCGCCGATATACGACTTCACCGAATCATGGAATATAAAAAATACCATTGGTTTAGCATTACGAGAAGGTTTCCAGGATTGGGTGAAATTCGGATTGACAGCCTATGTTCATTTCGAGAAACGCAGATTTATACTTCCAAGCGATAGGGTTAGTTCTTCGATTCAAAATGGTTATTTTTTCTCCTATCTGGGTTCGTTGCCAAAATTTCAGCAACAGACAAATGATACGATTATTCGTTATGACGAATTTTCCACCTATCTCGGAGCAGAGCTTTCCAAACAACAAGGACAATTACTGACATACAGGGCAAGAGGCGAATTTTGTATGGCAGGTAGCGACCTTGGGGAATTTCGGTTAGAAGGCGACCTGAAAACCCAATTTCGTTTAGCAGGCAAAGAGGCTTCCGTGAAAGCGACCGGCTCTATCAAGAACCTGACACCTGCCTTTTATGCACGCCACCACCATTCACGCTATTATTGGTGGGATAATCCCTTTAAAAATATACAACGGGTTTACTTGGGAGGCGAAGTAGACGTCCGACAGACACAAACTAAACTGACTGCCGGTGTTGAAAGCATTCAAAACTTCGTCTATTTTGGAAAGACAGGCATGCCGGAACAGTTTGAGAGTAACCTGCAGGTCGTTACCCTACGATTAAAACAGGATTTTAGATACAAAATATTAGGATGGGAAAACGAGATCGCTTATCAACTCAGTAGCGATAAAAACGTGCTGCCGCTCCCGCAGGTATCTGCCTATTCAAATTTATATATCGATTTCACATATGCACATGTATTGGATATTCAATTAGGCGTTGATGCACATTATTTCACATCCTACTATGCGCCTTATTACGAACCGGCTACTCAACAGTTTCAAACACAAGATGAAAAGAAAATCGGCAACTACCCCATTATCAATGCGTATGCCAATTTGAGACTCAAACAAACCCGTTTTTTTATTTCAGGATACAATCTTGGCTCTTTGTTTATTGCTCCCACCGAGTATTTTTCGCTTCTTCATTATCCGTTGAATCCAATGATAATAAAAGTCGGGATATCCTTTTATCTTAATAACTGATAACTATTAAGATAAAATTTTTAAAAAAAATAATTAAAATTCAAAATGCGATTTGATGAATTAGACCTCGATGGTTTGGTATTAGACGGACTTGATGCAATGAATTTTCAGGAGATGACCCCTGTTCAGGAGTTGTCTATCCCTCCTATTTTGCAGGGCAGGGATGTGATTGCCTGTGCCCAGACCGGAACCGGAAAAACGGCAGCCTATGTCTTGCCGGTAATAAACAAATTGAACAAGGGTGGTTATCCGGCTGATTCGGTCAATGCCATCATCATGGCGCCTACACGCGAACTTGCGTTGCAAATTGACCAGCAAATAGAAGGTTTTTCATATTATCTTCCTGTTTCGGCAGTAGCCATATATGGCGGCACCGATGGAATCGTGTATACGCAGCAGGAACGCGGACTACAGTTAGGCGCCGATATTGTCATTGCCACACCCGGACGGCTGATCTCACACTTGAATTACGGCAGTGTGGATTTTTCAAGGGTGTCGTTTTTTATTCTCGACGAAGCCGACCGTATGCTTGACATGGGTTTTTATGATGACATCCTTCATATATTCAATCTGTTACCGACAAATTGCCAAATCATCCTGTTTTCAGCTACAATGCCGCCGAAAATAAAACTGTTGGCCGAAAAAATGATGAAGAACCCGTTAGAAATAGAAATAGCCATTTCAAAACCACCGGAAAGCATCATACAATCGGCCTATATTTGTCATGAAAACCAAAAAATACATATTCTTGAAAAAATCTTCAAGGACAGTAACCCTAAACGTGTCATCCTGTTTTCATCATCCAAACAAAAAGTAAAAGAATTAGCAACCATCTTGAAACGGATGAAAATAAATGTCGCCGCCATGCATTCCGACTTGGAACAATCGGCCCGCGAACAGGTAATGAAAGAGTTCAGAAATGGCTTCATCGATGTGTTAGTAGCGACAGACGTCGTCTCCCGCGGGATCGATATCATTGATATAAGCATGATTATCAACTATGACGCCCCAAGAGACCCGGACGATTATGTTCACCGCATCGGTCGTACAGCCCGGGGCGCCGAAGGTAAAGGATCCGCTATCACCTTAGTATCCGAAAGAGACCGACGTTATTTTATGGCTATCGAAAAGTTATTGGGGAAAACCATCCGGAAAATTACTCTCGACCCTTCTATCGGGAAAACATCCGATAACCGCGATAAACAAAAACCAAAATCAAGTTTTTATGGAAAAAAACGAAAAGGATGGAAACCGAAAGAAAAAAAATAAAAACAATAAAGCAATAAGTAATGATTTGTTTTCCAAATGCAAAAATTAACATCGGGCTTCATGTCACTGGGAAACGTCCCGACGGGTTTCATAACATCGAATCCATCTTTTATCCTATTTCGTTAAAGGATGCATTAGAAGTGGTCATAAACGACACAACATCCTTTACACAGACAGGCCTTCAGTTAGAATCCGCACCGAAAGATAACCTTGTGATGAAAGCATATGCTTTGATGAATAGAAAATACCCCCTTCCTGCTCTCGCAATTTTCCTGAAAAAGGCGATTCCATCTGGCGCCGGCTTAGGAGGAGGTAGCTCCGACGCCGCTTTTTTTTTGAAATTACTGCTTTCACTCCCGTCATTACATGGAGGAACGACGAAGCAATCCAAGAATGACGACTATATGAGATTATTGACAGTCTCCGAATGTGACCTGTTAGAAATGGTAGAATCCCTTGGCGCCGACTGCCCGTTTTTTTTACATAACACACCCGCCATAGTTACCGGAACTGGTAATATATTTCAAAAATCCGGTATTTCCTTAAAAGGTTATCGAATTTACATCGTGAAGCCCCCTGTATCCATTTCCACGAAAGAAGCATATGCAATGGTTAGACCAAAAAAACCGGCGTTTTCGCTTGCTAAACTTTCATCCGTTCCTGTGTATGAGTGGAAATATGTTCTGACGAATGATTTTGAACAGGGTATTTTTAATAAATTTCCTGTTATCGAATCTATAAAAGATAAACTCTATGCCTTAGGAGCGGAATATGCCTCCATGTCTGGCTCCGGTTCTGCTGTTTACGGACTATTTAAAAATGATACGATTTTACCTGTATTTGATGGTTGTTTCACATGGAAAGGAATACTCGAATAAATGAATTTCCTCACGAAGCATGGCTTCCTACCACTAAAAAAGAAGTAGAAGCCCGGGAATGGGATTGTTTGGATGTCATCCTGTTTAGCGGCGATGCCTACATAGACCACCCTTCGTTTGGCGCTGCAGTAATCGGACGCCTATTGGAAGCACAAGACTTACGGGTGGCAATAGTACCGCAACCTGATTGGCGGGGTGATTATCGCGATTTCAAAAAGTTGAGCGCACCGCGCATGTTTTTTGCGATTGCTCCGGGAGCGATGGATTCGATGATCAACCATTATACAGCCAACAAACGCCTTCGCAGCGACGATGCCTACACGCCTGACAAACGGGCCGGAATGCGTCCCGACTATCCCAGTATTGTGTATGCCACCATACTCAAACGACTTTATCCGGCTGTACCGATTGTATTAGGAGGTATAGAAGCCTCCATGCGCCGACTGGCACATTACGACTATTGGCAAGACCGGCTGCGTCCGGGAATACTCGCAGACAGTCCTGCCGACTTACTAATTTATGGCATGGGAGAGAAACCAATGATTGAATTAGTACGGTTACTGAAAAAAGGCGTTCCGTTCCATAACATCAAAAACATCCCACAAACAGCCTATATCACCGGTAATAATGCTAATTCAACGGAGGCTATCGCTCTTTTTTCATACGAAGATTGCCTGAAGGACAAAATGAAACAAGCAAAAAATTTCCGCGTCATTGAAGAAGAATCCAATAAATATTCACCTTCGGTAATAATACAAAAGACCGGCGCCAAAACCATCGTGGTGAATCCACCCTATCCATCCGTTTCCACCGAAGAAATAGATGCATGGTATGATTTACCATACACGCGGTTACCGCATCCAAAGTATAAGGGTAAAGTTATTCCGGCTTTTGAGATGATAAAATTCTCTGTTACGATTCATAGGGGATGTTTTGGCGGATGCGCTTTTTGTGCCATTGCAGCACATCAGGGAAAGCAAATCATCTCACGTAGCCATGGTTCCATCCTCAACGAAATAGAACGGATAAAAAAGATGCCCGACTTTAAAGGTCATATCAGCGATTTGGGAGGCCCTTCAGCTAACATGTATCAAATGAAAGGAAAAGATGTATCCATTTGTAAACGATGTAAAAATCCTTCCTGCCTGTTCCCTGTAATATGTAAAAACCTGTCTGCCGATCATACCCCGCTATTAGAACTGTACAGGCAGGCAGCTATCATTTCGGGAATAAAAAAAATAAGTATCGGGAGCGGTATCCGTTACGACCTGTTCATGCATCGAAGCGATAACGCAGCAACAAACCTCGCTTCGCGGTTATACATGGAAATGCTTATCACGAAACACGTGTCGGGAAGGCTAAAGGTAGCCCCCGAACACACCGAAAAAAAAGTGTTGGATATCATACGCAAACCATCGTTTGAGGTTTTTCAAAAATTTAAAAAAATTTTTGATGAAATCAACGCAACATACCGGTTAAATCAACAGGTAATCCCCTATTTCATCTCCGGCCATCCCGGTTGTTCCGAAACCGACATGGCAGCATTAGCCCATAAAACGAAGAAAATGAATTTTCATTTGGAGCAGGTACAGGATTTTACGCCGACACCCATGACCTTGGCTACCGAAATATTCTATACCGGCGTTCATCCCTATACGTTGGAAAAAATTGAATGTGCCAAAAGCAAACAGGAAAAACAGGCTCAACTGAGCTATTTTTTTTGGTGATGTAGAAAGAGACCGGAAGACCGGAAGACCGTAAGATCGTAAGATCGTAAGACCGGAAGACATTCGTAATTCGAGATTGAAAACTCAAATCAAAACAAACAAGTCGTCTAATACTACTTCACTTTGAATATTTCCCCGATATTCGTTATATTTTACACCGTAAGTGGTTAACATTGTGATATGTATTGCTTTTTTGGTATGTGTTTTTTCGGCAAATGTCCATGCTTTGTGTCGTAGTTTTTTATCATATTCCTTTGTGATAATAAATTCTTTTCTTGAGAACTTAATTTCGCAAATGTTAATAACATTATCATTGCGGTCGATTATCAAATCAATTTGTACATTATCGTCTTCATCACGACTTCGCCATGCAGAAGTATAGGTAGTTACACCATTGATTCCAAGTTTGTTACGAATTTGTTTGATATGTGATTGGCAAAGCAATTCAAATGAAAGCCCTGTCCAGGTGTTATACAAAGGGGTATTAAGGGCATTTGTCCAAAAATTTTTATCGGTTATCTTTCCGGCTTTTATGAAATGTATATAAAACAGTGAATAAAAATCGGTTAATTGATAAAGTTTGTTGTTCTTGGCAGTAAGATAGTTGTTGTTAATTGAAATAAATCCGCAAAGTTCCAGTTCTTCCAAAATGTCGGTTAATCCCCCGCCGTCAGGAATTTTTGAGAATTTTACTATTTCTTCCCTTAATAATCCTTTTCGCTTTTGAGCTAAAACTTCAATGATATGCAAATGTTTTTGGGGTGATTTAAAGAGTGAGGAAAAAAG
>JGI24702J35022_10000130_pt1 | contig 37214 bp, 33 predicted proteins | sample TergutTh196P4_FD_35022 | JGI IMG/M metagenome (IMG submission 35022) | reverse complement strand
GGGACTTTGTCCCAGCCGAAACACAATAATCTGTTACCTATTACGGGTACCTCTAAAAAAACCTGTTTGTCAATTCCCGAGAGTCTCTATCGGGAATCCGCGTTGCTTTTTTTCTCGACGACTATGGCAAACGTGAACCTCCACGGGCTCACGCACGTGGTACCTCGGCGGTTTAATGGATAGAAATGGCCTCTAACTCGGACTGACAAGCTTGGGTCAAAAGAGCAGGTAACAGATAAAAGGTAAAAGGTAACAGATATTGTGTTTCGGCAAAGCCGAAACCTATTTCAGGTTTTCGCAAAGCGAAAATGTAAAATTACAATGAAGAGCGCAGACCCGTGCTCCTGATAAAAGCACTTGCAAAGAAATTAAATAGTTTGCTATAATCCTAGAACGGCAAGTAAGAGATAAAAGGTAATAGGTAAAAGATATTGTGTTTCGGCAGGGACTTTGTCCCAGCCGAAACCTATTTTAGGTTTTCGCAAAGCGAAAACACCAAAACCTATTACTTATTACCTGCCGTTATGTTTCACGTGAAACAATGAGACAAATAAAAGATAAAAGGTAAAAGGTAACAGATTATTGTGTTTCGGCTTCGCCGAAACCTATTTTTAGGTTTTCGCTTTGCGAAAACACCAAAAACCTATTACCTATTACCTTTTACCTATTACCTGCCGTTAAAAGGGGTTCTTATGAGTAAAGTAATCGCAATCGCCAATCAAAAAGGCGGAGTCGGGAAAACTACTACGGCAATCAATTTGGCCGCAAGCTTGGCGCATTTAGGGCAGGAATGTCTATTAATAGATATGGACCCGCAAAGCAATGCCACAAGCGGTTTGGGCATTGACAGAGTAGATATCGGTAAAAATATTTATAATGTTTTAATCGATGAGATTGCTCTGGAAGACGTATTAAAAGATACCGTTATGGACTGGTTAGACATTGCTCCGGCAACAACGGATCTTGCCGCAGCAGAAGTGGATTTGGTTAATCTGCCGAATAGGGAAGAAAAACTTAAACTCGCGCTTGAAAAATTTCAAAAGGTTTACAAATATATTATTATTGATTGCCCTCCTTCGCTTGGCCTTCTTACAATAAACTCTTTAGTTGCTGCAGATACGGTAGTTATCCCTATGCAGTGTGAGTTTTTTGCTTTGCAGGGGTTGGGGCAGCTTTCTAAAACAATATTTGCTTTAATGCAGAACTATAATCTGGATTTGGACGGCGTATTGTTTACAATGTATGATTCCAGAACAAACCTTTCCCAGCAGGTTGCTGAAGAAGTAAAAAAATTCTTTGGCGATAAAGTCTATGAGACAAAAATCCCGAGAACCATAAAAGTTGCCGAAGCGCCCAGTTTCGGCAAACCCGTTTTGCTGTACGATCCGCACGGCAAAGGAACTATCGCGTATATGGACTTTGCGAAAGAATTCCTTCAACGGCAGGTAATAGGTAATAGATAATAGGTAAAAAGGCTATATGTGTGTTCACATTAAGCAAGCCGGAGCTGCTGCTTTTTTAAAAAATAAACAGGATAAAAAATGAATTTTTCTGACGAGCAAATATTATATATCGGGCGGGATGCGGTTGAGATTCCTGTTGTTAATAAAACAGCAGCTCAGATAACATATTATGCAATAATAACATTGCCAATTATTGCAATATTTTTATTTATAGATAAATGGTTTTTTAAATCTGGTATTGGCATTTGGCCGATATATATATTAGCAGTGTTTATTTTTGGCGGTATTTTTTTAAATAAATCAATAATATTTTTGTTGTGCGGTAAAAAGAAAGTTATTTTTGAGTTCAATTCTGAGAATTTTATATACAACGGCAAAGCAGTTAAGTGGGCTGATATGCAAAAAATAAGTTACGGAGAGTTCCCAAACGGCAAGAATAATCTTTATCATATAAAAATTTATTACAAAGGCTTAGCAGAAGAAAAGATAGTAAAAGATATATTAAAAAAAGAAGGATCTTCTAAAATTATTGCTAAAGAGCCTCATCATATGGAAATAATCAATGATATCGTTTTAAAAATAAGTTCTAAAAAAATGACAAAACTTATTGCGGACAAATTTTATCAATATTACGGTGCATTGCATGGTGTTATGCTTAAAGAAAATTTCTTTTTTAAAAAGTATGAATTAAAGTCTGTTTCCGGGCAGAATATCGGACAAAAAAATCCGGCGAAGAGCGCGGATAGTGAAATTCAATTGCCCAAACTGTTCAAATAAAAAGTAACAAATTAAAACGGAGAAAGTATATGCAAAAAAAAGCTTTAGGACGCGGACTTGAATCTTTAATTCCGGTGATTGCGGCAAATAAGGTTGCCGGCGGGGAAGCGGTAATTACGATAAATTTGGGCAAAATAAGGCCAAACAGATTCCAGCCGAGAAAAAATTTTGATAAAGGAAAACTCCAAGAACTTGCCGAGTCTATAAAAAAACACGGCCTTGCCCAGCCGATTTTAGTCACGCCGTCCATTGCTCCGGGCGAGTACGAGATCATAGCCGGCGAACGCCGTCTGCGCGCTTCTAAAATTGCCGGCATGAAAGATATCAAAGCAATAGTTAAACAAAGTACGGACGACAAACAAAAATTCGATTTGGCTTTAATTGAAAATCTTCAGAGGGAAGATTTGGATTCAGTTGAAGAAGCAAAAGCTTTTAAAAGATTAATTGAAGAGTTTAACCATACGCATGAAGACATTGCCGCCGTTGTGGGGAAAGACAGATCCGTAATAACAAATGCTCTAAGACTTTTAAATCTTCCGGAAGACGTGCAGATTTTAATAACTGAAGGTAAAATTTCAGCCGGGCACGGCAGAATGCTTGCCGGTATAGAAGATGAGCAGAAGATAAGAGAGCTTGTAAAACAAATATTAAGCGAAAAACTTTCCGTAAGAGCCGTTGAAAAAATCGCTTCGGCAATGAAGCCGGAGAAAAAAGAAAAAGCTCCAAAGGTGCCTAAAAAGCAGGAAATCGAACTTATACATCTTAAAGAAGAAATTCAAAGAAAGCTCGGAACAAAAGTCAATATTTCCGGAAACAGTAAAAAAGGAAAGATAGAAATACACTATTATTCTTTGGAAGATTTGGAAAGGCTTACAAAAGAGTTTGGATGTAATATATAAATTTCTGTTAATAAAGACTGTGTTTAAAATAATTTTTGTTTAAGCTTTATTGCAGGCCAACAGAATATTTATTGAAAAAATAATTGAAAAATCAATTGATAATGCAAATTTTTCAAGATTATGTTAAGTACAAAGACAAAAAAATACTGCATGTGCATAACCTGTGCATAACTTTATCGAAAATTTCCATTTTTTGATGTAAAAATATATGATTTTTAAACTTAAGGATGTCTCTTTCCTCTTCCCTTGCCAATGTGAGGGAAGCAGCTTGTACCTTTTGTGGGCCAAGTTTAGAGCAAACTGCAGGGTAAGTTTAGGGTGTACACCATAACGATCCAATGCCATTAATGGCAGCATCCGCCTGAACATTTATGTTTATTTTGAGGCCGGCAGGAATCGTAATTTGAACAGCCTGTTTTAGAGTTTTGCGAAAATGTTGAAAATTGTTTTATAACTTCATTACTTTTGCATTTCGGACATTCGATTTTTTCGCCGCTGTTTAGCACAAGCGTTTCAAACTTCTCTTTGCACTTATCGCATATAAATTCAAATATCGGCATTTTAACTCCAATCAGGGTGTGTTCACCCTAACAATTTACGATCCGCAATTGAAAAACCAACAGCATTGCTCATCTTGTTTCGCAAAACGCTTCAGTGAGCCACAAAAAACAATAATTGCTTATTTGTCATGTTGAGCGGAAGGACAAAGTCCTGCAGCCGAAACATCTGCCTTTCGCCGTGAAAAAACTAACGGCAGATCCTTCGGAGACTTCGCCTCCCAGGATGACAATCGCGCGGATTTTTATAGACACCGGATTATTATTTGCTATTTGTAAATTGTTTTTTTCTATCGTTTCTTCTTTCTCCGCCGTGCTGGTTAAAACGCGGGCGTCCGAAAGAGTTTTTTCCGCGCGGCGAGCCATACCGTTCTCCGGAACGGCCGTCTCTGCCTCCCCTGTTATCTCTTAAACCGGCGCCGGCATTTTCTTTTGCCGGCTCAACAACAACGGGTTTGCCTTTTATATTGCTGGAACTTAACGCGTTTATCACATTTTCGGCATGTTCGTTTGGAATTTCCACAAAAGAAAAAGATTCCAAAATTTTAATATTTCCCACAACGTCGCCGCTCAAGCCCGTTTCTCCGGCTATCGCTCCGACGAAATCTCCGGCTCCGACGCCGTCTTTTTTGCCTATATTGATAAACAGCCTCGTCATGCCGTAGCCTCTTGCGCCCGTATTTTCATACTTTCTTTTAGCGAACACGTCTTCTTTCTGCTCCTGCTCTTTCTTTTCATTATCAAAAAACATTTTCAAAAGAGCGGCGGCAACGTCCAAAGAAGTAATATTGTCGGAAATCAGCGACTCGACGGTCTGCACATATTTTTCCGTGCCTTTATCTTTTAACGTTTCTTTAACTTTTTCTACAAGCATCGTCGTCTTAATATTCTCAACGTCCGCCAAAGACGGAACGCTCGCTCTTTTTATATTGGCTTTCGTATATCTCTGTATATCGCGCAGTTTATAAATATCTTTTCCGGAAACAAAAGTATAAGCTTTTCCTGTCCTGCCCGCTCTGCCGGTCCTGCCGATCCTGTGAACGTAATCCTCGTCGTCTTTGGGCACGTCAAAATTAAAAACCATGTCTATGTCGTCAACGTCGATCCCTCTTGCCGCTACGTCCGTCGCGATGAGAAGCTCTATAGAACCGCTTCTGAACTTCGCCATAACTCTGTCTCTTTGAGATTGATTCATGTCGCCGTGTATCGCGTCTGCGGAATATCCTCTTGCCTGAAGGGAAGAAACAACTTCGTCAACTCTCTTTTTTGTATTACAGAAAACAAGAGAAAGTTTCGGGTCGTACATGTCAAGACATCTGGCAAGAGCTTCAAGTTTCTGGTGCTCGCGGATATCAAAATAATGCTGTTCGATCAAAGGGACGGTCAATTTTTCGCTGACAACTTTTATCATTTCCGGATGATGCTGGTATTTTTTCGTCAAAAACATAAACTCTTTCGGCATGGTCGCAGAAAAAAACACCGTCTGCCTTTCTTCGGGAATACTTTTTAATATCAGCTCTATGTCGTCGCGGAAACCCATGTCCAGCATTTCGTCGGCTTCGTCTAAAACTATTGTGGAAACATTGTCCAGTTTCAGCGTTCTTCTTTCCAAATGGTCGATAACTCTCCCAGGCGTTCCGACGACGATCTGCGCTCCTTTTGACAAAGCGAGTATCTGCCTCTGTATCGGCTGGCCGCCGTAAACCGGAACGATGTTTATCCCTCTTTTATACTTGGAAAAAAGCTTAAGCTCTTCGCAAACCTGTATTGCAAGTTCTCTTGTGGGACATAAAATCACGGCCTGCACGTTTTTATTTTTAGCGTCCATTTTTTCAAGCAGCGGTATTCCGAACGCCGCCGTCTTGCCGGTTCCCGTCTGCGCCTGGCCGATAAGATCCGCGCCGGTCATCATTACGGGTATCGCCAAAGATTGTATCGGCGTCGCTTCTTCAAAACCCAAATCGCCGACCGCCTTGAGTATTTCGTTTGATAAATTCAATTCGTTAAATTTTAATGTTTTCATTTTTTCCTTTTAATATTGTCCCCTGCAAAATAATTATCCGTTCTCCGTCTGCTTTAAAACTTTTTCCACTTCTTCAATATTTGTGTCCGTATTTGCGCAGCCGTCCTTGTTAAGAGGAACATATTGTACGGCAACGTCAGAACCTTTAAAAACTTTAAAGGCAAGCTCTCCTTCATAATAACATGCGATGCCCACGACGGCTTTCGGTTTGTATTCGCTTGAAAGTTTTAACAGCGCTCTGCCGCCTTTGACGGCAAAAAGCCCCATATAACCAAGCTCTTTTACAAGCCTGCTTATTTTACTCATCGTGCATCCGCCGCACTCTTTGCAAATGTAATAGCTTTCTTTTTCTTCAGCAGTACAGACGGAAACATTGCGCATACAATGAGGAGCAAAAACAATCCGTTTGCCAAAAGGAACCGCGGAGAACTTCTTTTGATGTGATTTGTTTTGTTTTTCCGTAAAAGCTTTATGCTTTTGTTCTTTGCTTTTTTTATTTAACTTACATAATTTCATAAGATATTTTATATCAAATAAGGATTGAATAAGCAAACAAATACGACAGTGAATAGTTATCGGCGGGTAGTTTCGGAGTGCGCAGAGCGTATCTATTAAGCGGGGTCCCCGAATTTTATATAGAAACACTAAAAATATATATTTTCGGTGTTTTTTTATTTTGTCGTCGGGAGTTGTGCTTTGTTTCTTTGGTTGCTTTTGGGGTTGTGGCTGACAAGACCAAAACAAGACCAAATGAGACTAAAAGTTTAGATTATCTACGCTGTTTTTTAAGTGGTTTTTTGAAAGGTGTGCGTATATCATTGCGGTTTTTGTTTTGCTGTGTCCTAACAGTTGGCTTACTGTGTAAAGGCTTATGCCGCTTGCCGTGTTAAGCAGAGTTTCTATTTCTTCTCCCATGATACCAAAACAAAAAAAGACAACAAGACTTGAACAAAGAGGCTTGTGGCAAGAAAACAATCCTATACCTCCGTGACAATAGCGTAAAGACCCAGCCTGCAAATAGTTATCTTTATGCTTCGTTGCATACCCATTGAATTAGTAGAAAAAATATGTTGTTTTTCTATAGTTATGAAAAAGACATTGCAAAATCGCATATTTGACAGATTTGGCTATAAAGGAAAAAATTAACTTGTTTCTTTAAAAATGTCAGCCATTTCATACTGTAGGTATAAAATCAGCAACATTTTTAAAGAAGCTTGACTCGTTTTTTTAAAAATGTTAGCATAACTATACTATGAATGTAAAAACACAAACATTTTTAAAAAAACTTGACCTTATACCGCCAAACACAGTTGTTTTATCGTCGTGGTTATTAAAACAGGGTATATCGTCAAGTTTGCAACAGAAGTATAGATTAAACGGTTGGTTAAAACCTATCGGTAAAGGCGCTTTTTTAAAGTTTAGCTCTGAAAATGCAAGTTTTACCGGTGCGGTGTATGCTTTACAAAAGCAGGCAAAGTTAAAGGTTCATATCGGCGGTATGGCGGCATTGGTATTGTACGGTAAAACGCATTACGGCAGATTTAAAAATAACTGGCAGTTATTTGCAAACAGGGGCGTGGTATTGCCGAAGTGGTTTAAGGAATACGATTTTGGAGATAAAGACCGTTGGAAACTGTTTAATACTGATTTTTTATCCGAAGATTTGGCATTACAAGAATACGATGCCGGTAATTTTACTGTAAAAATCTCAAAAGTAGAACGTGCTGCTATTGAGGCTTTATACTTAGCTCCCAAATATGTAGGTTTACAGGAAATGTTCGAGATTTTCGGACAGTTCAGAAATTTCAGACCAAATGTATTGCAAACTCTTTTGGAACAATGTAAATCCGTAAAAGTTAAAAGACTGTTTCTTTACTTAGCTGAAAAAACCAATGCTTCTTGGTTAAAGTTTGACCTTAACAAGATTGACTTAGGTAAAGGCGTTCGCGTGATACAAAAGGGTGGGAAATACAACGCTAAATACAATATAATGATAGGTGATTTAGATGATAACCAGTAACATGGATACTTACAAAAGGCAAGCCGCTTTGGCAATGGATACGATGTTCTATGTTGCCAAAGAGGAATGTTTCGCTTTGAAAGGCGGAACTGCCATAAACTTTTTTATCCGTCGGGACTTGCCAAGATTGTCGGTTGACATAGATTTGGATTACATACTCGGCTTTTTCTCTTTGCAGCCTAAGTGGGATTTGATTGATATTCCCAACATCCAGAAACTGCCTGCGGTGCAGTGGAAGATTAAGAACTTAGAGAAGATGTCCAAAGAGAAATTTGAAGAAAACTTAAGAAAAACCAAAGAAGCTCTTTAGCGTTAAAATGCTATAATAGGTCGACTGTTGGCAGGTAGGGGAAAGGACGATAAGGCTAAAATTAAGACCGAAATGAGACCAATTGTGAGTGAAATTAACCTGTCTCCCCGATTAAGACATTCAAGGATAAACTCCGCCCCGCACAACAACTACTCACTGCCTTTACTTAATTATAAGCATCTTAAATTTGCCGTTTCCGCTGGGTTTTTCCAGATAACAAAGGTATACGCCGTTATATAGCATTTTTCCGCTATTATCTCTTCCTCTGTACTCATAAAGATTTGTTCCGGGTACTGCGCTGAAGCTGTCTTCAAACACTTTGTCGCCGTGAGGCGTATATATTTTTAGTTTCACGTTTTCATTTCCGTTTGCCCTGAACACTATCGTCGTTGTTTGTCCCCTTGCCGGATTAAACGGATTTGGCGCATTATACACTTTTCCTGTCGACACGCTGTTTATGGAATCAAGCACTTCAAATTTTCCTTCTGCAGGCGCGGCTTCCATATTGTACACGTTCTTCATTTCTATTTTATATTTATATCTTCCCGCAGCAAGCGTTCCTATATTATATTGATATACTTTGTCCGATACATTAGTCATCTGCACGCTGCAAATCTGCACTCCGGTATTTAAGTCATATAATGAAAAAACAGGATAATTCACGTCTATGGGATAATTATTTGGGTCGTGTATCTTTAGTTTTGCCGTCAACTGCGTATCAACAAATTTTTTATCCGGCAGTATATGCGAATTTCCTTCAAAATACAGTATTTGCGGAAGTTCCACTGCAGTAAACGCTTTTATCTCAAAAATTCCCGTAGCAGGCGAAGCTTGTGCGCCAAGCGTATTTTTAGCTTCTATTTTATAACTGTAGCTGCCGGCAGCCAATGTGCCGATATTGTAATAATAGTATGTCGAATTGTCCGTGCCAATAGCCGAATTCATCTTTTGGTTAATTATTAATGTACTTCCGTTATACAAAGTAAAAACGGGCGAATCCCCGTGTATTGCAAGCCCGTCCGGATCATAAAATTTCATCTTTGCCGCGAGTACCGTATTAATGTTTTTGTCGCCTTCGGGCACTATATACGAATTACCTTCAAAATATTCTATTACCGGCATGCCTCCCTGTTTAGGAAAAAAGTATTCGTCCGACGTAAAACGGTCTGTCCCGTAATTTAATTCGATTTTATAAGAATACCTCGGTTTGGCAGGTAAATTCTGCGTAAAAGAATAAATCCTGCCGTCCGTATAATTGTTGGTGCTGCTTTCAATAGTCATATTATTAGTGCTTAATAAACTGCCGTTGTCATAAATATACAATTTTGGATATCCGGACATCGGCGCTGCATTTTGATAATTTACATATTTTATTCTGTACGTAAACGTATCGCTTGCATTATATGTGACCTGCGGAGCAACGGCGCAGTCTTTAAACTCTGCCCCATCGGGATTATACACATAAGAAGTCATTTCGCCGGAAGGAATGCTTGTAAACTGCGCGTTATTATTGTTTAAAGAAGTTAACAGAAAAACCGTCGAAGAAGAAGTGTCGACAAACACGGCATCATTTTGTACGGTTCCGGGTGCAGCAGTGATAACAAATTTATCTTCTTTTGGAGTTCCGAAAGTGTCCCATCTTTGATAACCGGATCTATTGCCCAAAGAATAGCCCACATAAACGCCGTTTTGGTCGGCAGATAATTTTTTAAAATATATACCGTTAGTATATTGACGCCAGGAAATATTCACGTCATTCATTTTCATTATTTCGTGTTTACTGTCTAAGGAACCATTATTGTTATACCACCTGCATAAAACATAAACATCATTATCATTGTAGACTGTGGCTCTTACTATAGCACCATTGCCTATATTATGAGTTTTCTCTCCTTTGTACACTCCGTTGAGGTCATATTTGATAATGTAAATATAAGTATAATAATAGGTGTAGCCTACAGATAATCTTCTTCTATTTTCTAGCCTGCCATAAATATAAATATGATCTTTTACTGCAGCTATTGCATTAAAATTTATATACTTTGTATCTGTAGCACTGCCAGCAGATGTCGCTTGAGACGCAATAGTTAATACGCTTTGACCGTTTGACGGAATTTTTACAATATGGTAATTTTTTTCGCTTTCATATACCAAAATATACAGATTGCCCTTATAATACATGGAATCCAAAGGCAGATACTTTGACGCGCTGTTAGGTTTATACGGCACATTCCAGATTATGCTTTTACTCGGCATATAAATTTTAGCCGTTTTTATTGAACCGTCTGAATAAAGGTATGTGATATAAATATTCTGGGCATCATCAGCGCAAACGCTGCCGACGCCGCGATAAATGTTGTCATAAGCGGAACAAACAACTTCTTCATTAACAAGCATATACTCTTCAAGATTTGTGCCGTTTATTTTATTTATTGCGATTCTGTTATTTTTATTCAAAGTTACAACATACGTATTTGTCCCGGCCTGCACAATTTCATTCAATCCTTTAGACTGACTTGACATTGCGTTTTGGTTTGGATTAATCGCATACTCCGTCAAAACAATACTTTTAAATTTATCCTGAACCAAAGGAGCAGAATAACTATAACCGGCAAACACTAAAAATACTCCAATGGCCATTATAAATTTTTTAAACATTTTATCCTCTTTTGGAAGCTCGGAAAGCTCAGAGGCTTAGAAGTTTAAAGGAGTTGCAGCAATTTTGTTTTGTCTTTGTCATTTATCCTCATCCTTTACCAAGCTTCTAAACTTCCGCCTTTATTATCAGCATATAAATAATGAAAAGAATAGTCAAATAAAAAGGGCAACCGTTTTAAAAACGGCTGCCCTTTTTTAAAAATCTGCTTATATTTATTATTTAGAAGCTGAAAGAAACGCCGAGGGAACCGCCAAGACCTCCGTTGAATCCGAAAGTTGTAGATTTGTTTTTGTCGCACGAATAGAAAGACAAACTTAGAAAATCTGCAGTCGCAACTAAAGCAAAAGATTCGGTAAGCTTATACTCCACAACAGGAGCAAGCGAGAATGAGATAGTATTTTCTGCTTCCGCATCGTCTACATCTGCTTTCACAGATTCATACCCTATGGCAAATTTTGCCAAGAAACGCAAATCTCCTGCTTCTGCCAAAGCATAACGGACATACGGCGCAATACCAAAACCGCTATAATCTACTGTGTCTCCGGAAGCATCTTTTTTACTTCTCATCAAATATCCAAAATCTAAACCCACATCAAGTTTTTCATTTATTACATATCCTACTTCAGGCGTAATGCTAAAAACAGATGATGACCCGGCATCTTTTCCGTCATACGTATCAGACTCACTTACGAAACCCAAAGTTCCGCCAACATAAAACTTTCCTGCCGCAAAAGCCGACATACTGAACGCAACCATCAAAGCAAGCACTAATACTAATTTTTTCATTTACTCCTCCTTATTTTTTTTAACTACCCAATAAATATATAAAATTATAATCTCATTTGTCAAATTGCCGGCCGCAGCCGCGGCAAGAATAACAGCAGTACCGGCAGCTTTAACGGCCATATCTGCTCCATGCCTCTGTGCACCGTCCGGCGGTTTTTTGTTTTTTGTCATCTTTTTTATGTATAATTGATTCTTCGGATCATTGTTGCAATAAAATTTTTGTTTTATCCGTTTATGAGGCATATGAAAAAATTAATTTTAACTTCACTTGTGGCAGTTTTTGCATTCTCGGCGGCAAATGCGGAAAAAATCGATTGGGATGCAGCCGTAAAACAAACCTACGACAGAAACCCGTCGATCCAAACCGCAAGACTCAGGCTTGAAAACGCGCAGCAGTCTTATAACCGCGCGCTCAGCGGCTATATGCCCGATGTGTCTTTGCGCGGAGGCGCTTCGCAGGGAGAGTCCGATGGCAAAGGATTTTCAAGAAGCTATTCTTACGGATTGAACGCGAATCTTTCGATATTTTCCGGTTTTGACACTTACAATGACGTAAAACAAAAATCGGCGGAACTTAAAGCCGCTCAGGCAGATTATGACAGGGCTGTTTCCGACGCCGCTTATAATGTCGCAGCGCAGTATGTCAACCTTATGTGGGCTTACGAAACCGTTGAGCTTTCCAAAAAAATACTTGAAAGAAGAACGGAAAACAAAGATATGATACAGTTGAAATATAATTCCGGAAATGCGGATGTCGGTTCTTTAAGAAGGGTCGAGGCCGACGTTGAACTTTCCGCTTATGATTTCAGAAAAGCGCAAAGATATATTGAAACGGTCTCCGCGGCTTTGCTTCAGGCAATTGGCAGAAAAGACGGCGTGATCTTGGAAACTGACGAAAAGCTTACTTTAAAAAAAAGGGAACTTTCAAAGCCTGATTACGACCGGCTTATTGCCGCGATCCCTGAATTTTTATCGGCGAAATACGGCATAAACAGCTACGAAGCGCAGGCCGCTAAATCAAAAAGCGCGTGGTGGCCGTCGTTAAGTTTGTCAGGCAGTTTGGGACGCTCCGGAAATGAGTGGGCGCCATACGGAAACAGCTGGGATGCCGGTCTTTCGCTGTCGTATCCTTTATTTACCGGATCGAAAATTGCCGATACAAAAATAGCGGCAAACCAGCTTAAAATTGCCGAAGAAAATCTTAAAACCGTAAGCAATTCGCTTAAAGCAAATGCGGTAAACTATTATAATAGCCTGACCGACGCAGTCGAAAATATCGCCGCAAGGGAATTTTATTTAACGGCATCGCAGCAGCAGGCTGAAATTTCGCAGAGAAAGTACGTTAACGGACTGTCAACTTATCAGGACTGGTACTCGATCGAAAACGATTATATAAGTTCACAAAAAACGCTTTTGGACGCAAAAAGATCCGCCGCTTTGGAAAAAGCAAAATGGCATAATTTTATAGGCGAAGGATTTGTAAGGCCTGGGCAATAAACGGCAGAGAGCGGCGGGCAGCAATTAACAATCCGGTTTTTCTAAAAACCCTGCCTGCGCCGTGTCCCGCCCCCGATTTAGGCGCTCGAGGGTAAATTCCAACGGGGATCCATGTTTGCCATTGTCGTCGGGAAAAAAGCAGCGCGGTTTTCCGCAGTAAATCTGCGGATTTAAATAATTAACAAATAACAATTAACGGCAAAGCGGCGGAAAAACAAAGATGCAGCCGCCCGATTTCCCAGCCTCTTAATTGTAAAAGGGAAAAATATGAAAAAGGTATTTATTATTATTCTTGGGGTTTTGATAGCGGCGGGCATAGCTTGTTTTTTTATTTTTAAATCTCCGAAACCGCAAATAGACAAAGAAGCGCAGCTCAAGCAAAGAAATCTGAACGTGGAATTCAGGGCAACGGGTTCGGTCAGCCCAAGAAACAGGCTTGAAATAAAGCCGCCTTTTGCCGGAAGGATCGAAGAGATTCTTGTGCAGGAAGGCAGCTTTGTTAAGAAAGGGCAGATAATAGTATGGATGAGTTCCAGCGAACGCGCGGCAATGACCGATGCAGCAAGAGCTATGGGCGAAGAGGAATTCAAAAGATGGCAGAACATATATAAACCTACGCCTATCGTCGCTCCTATGGACGGTTTTATAATACTCAGAAGCAACGAGCCCGGCCAGACAATAACCTCCGCCGACGCGATCCTTGTTATGGCTGACGATCTTATAATAGAATCAAATGTTGACGAAACGGATTTGAGATATATAAAAATAGGCAATAGGCTGAAAATGTATCTTGACGCGTATCCCGACGATACTTTTGAAGGAATTGTTGAACATATAGCGTACGAATCTACGGTCGTAAGCAATGTTACGGTTTACATGATAAAAATAAGGCCGGTCAAAAAACCTGAAGTTTTTCGCGCAGGAATGACCGCGACAATAACCGTTACCGCCGAATCCAAAGATAATGCGTGGTCTATACCGAACAATTTTATAACCGACCAGCGCAACAAAAGATCCGTTTTGGTCAAAAAAGATAAATCCGTTCTTGAAACAAAAGAAATAAAAACAGGAATAACCGACGGCAGATTTACCGAAGTTGTTTCCGGTTTATCGCAGGACGAAACGATAGTTACGCTGACGGCAAAAAGCAAAGAAAAAGCCAAGTCGTTTATGAGCATGGGAAGAGCGAGATAACAAATACGGGTATCTCTAAAAACCACTGTTTGTCATTCCCGAAATTCGTTTGCTTTTTTTTCGACGACTATGGCAACCGCAGTTTATTCGTAATTGAATGAATAAAAGGAAAGTTTTTCATGAAAGTGATCGAATTAAAAGGGCTTAAAAAAACTTATCATCTGGAAAAGATAGACGTTCCCGTATTGCACGGAATCGACCTTGAAATATATCAGGGAGAATTCGTGGCGATAATGGGGCATTCCGGCAGCGGAAAATCCACGCTTTTGAATATTTTGGGTTTGCTGGACAAGCCCAGCGAAGGCTCTTTTAAGCTCGCCGGCATAGAAGTTTCCAAATATTCCGACGATGAACTTGCCGCGTTAAGAAATCACTATTTGGGCTTTATTTTCCAGCAGTTTAACCTTCTTTCAAAACTTACGGCTTTGGAAAATGTCAGCCTTCCCGTAATATACGCCAACACCAAAGACGAAAAAAATCATGAAGATCCTGCGAAACTGCTTGAACTCGTCGGGCTTAAAGACAGAATGGAGCACCGTCCGAATGAAATGTCCGGCGGACAGCAGCAAAGGGTCGCGATAGCGCGTTCGCTTATAAACAAACCTCTTATTATTTTCGCGGACGAGCCTACCGGAAATTTAGATACGAAATCTACAAAAGAAATCATACAAACGTTAAAAGAGTTAAACGATTCCGGCATCACAATTGTAATGGTTACCCATGAACCGCATCTTACCGCTTATGCCACAAGAACAATAAGGGTTCAGGACGGGCTGATCATATCTGACGAGACAACAAAAAAATCTGACGAAACGAAAAAACACAGACAGGCGCAAACTTTTAAGCACAAAGCTTTTTCTTTTTCAAGAGTTAAAGATTATTTTGTGCAGGCGTGGCGCGCGCTGCTCGGCAATAAGATGCGTTCGATCCTTTCGATATTGGGCGTTATGATAGGCGTTGCAAGTTTGATTTCGATGATGGCCGTCGGCACCGGAGCTCAAAAAGCAATCGAAGATCAGGTAGCGGGGCTGGGTTCGAATCTTTTGATGGTGTTTCCGGGAGCGTCGCAAAGAGGCGGCATATCCTCCGACGGCGGCACAAGAATGCGTCTTTTCCACGAAGATATAGAAGATTTAAAAAAGAACGTTGCCGGGATTGCCGCAATAACGGGTTATGCAAACGGAAGAGCGCAGGTCGTCGCTAACGGTAAAAATTACAATACACGGCTTGAAGGCGTTTCGGTTGATTACGCGGACATGAGAAATTCGCATCCGGGCAGCGGAAGATTTTTCACCGAAACGGAAAACGCAGAAAAGAAAAGAGTCGTGCTGCTCGGACAAACCGTGATAAAAGAAATTTTCGGCGGCGCGGATTTCAATCCGATCGGCGAATTTATAAAAATTAACAGAATAGATTTTCAGGTCATAGGCACGCTTCCGGTCAAGGGATCAAGCGGATTCAGGGATGAAGACGATAAAATCATAATGCCTTTAAATACGGCGATGTACAGGATTATCGGAACCGAAAACCTTAACAATATAGACGTGCAGGTAAAAGAAAACACTGACATGCAGGAAGTTGCCGACGCGATAACCCAAAGACTTCTTTTTACGCACAGGTTTAAACCTACGGATAAGGATGTCATAAGAGTAAGGAATATGGCCGAAATTCAGGAAACGATGTCATCAATGGCAAACGCGTTTTCGCTGCTGCTTGGCGCGATAGCTTTTATCAGCCTCCTTGTCGGAGGCATAGGAATTATGAACATTATGTTTGTGTCCGTTTCGGAAAGAACTAAAGAGATCGGCTTGCGCAAAGCTATCGGCGCAAACAATGCCGACATACTTTTTCAATTTATAATAGAATCGGTTTTCGTATGCTGCGCCGGCGGGATCATAGGAATTATTTTCGGAGCGGGCGTGGCGGTAATAATAAGCAAAGTCGCCGGATGGGCGACATTCGTTGCTCCGTCGTCAGTCGCGCTGGCATTTTGTTTCTCTGCCTTGACCGGCCTCATCTTCGGAGTTTGGCCCGCCAGAAAAGCTTCGCTCCTTAATCCTATAGAAGCGCTGAGATACGATTAAACGGCAATTGGGGCGCGCCTGCGCCGCTAAGATTTTTGAGGAAATTTTAGTTTTTTGCGCTTCTGTTATTTTACCAATGTTTTTAAAATATCATCTTTTTCTATAAAATCTTTTGCTCTTTCAAAAGAATCTTTTTCACTCAATATCGTGTAATAATTTTCTTTTATCTGCGGAGCGTGCCGTAAAGCTTTAAAAAATTCTTCTTTTTCAAAATAATTTTTGCTGACAAAGCCGGCAAAGCCGGTATTTTCAAGGAATGCTTTTATTTCTTCCGATTTATTGTTTTGAAGCAAAGAACAAAGACAAGCCGCAACGCCTACCTGCAAGCCGTGCATTTTGGGTTTTGCGGTAATTTGATCTAAAGCGTGCGAAATTAAATGTTCGCTTCCGCTTGCCGGCCGCGACGAGCCCGCAATTTCCATGGCTATCCCGCTTAAAACAAGAGAATTCACAAGCTTTGAGTAAAACTCTGAGGAATTAAATTTTTTTTGGGAACCGGCATAATACAAAGCGTCTAAAGAGTTGTAAGCCAGCATCGCGGCAAAATCATTGTGGGAGCTAAGCTTTTTATTAAACGCTTGTTTCCAGTCCCACAAAGCCGTAACTTTAGAGATCATATCGCCTATGCCGGAATAAAAAGTTTCTTTCGGCGCGCCGGCAATAATATCCAGATCCGCGACAACGCCGTAAGGAATGCTGGATTTTACGCTTTTTCTTTTTCCTTCCACAAGCAGCGACGCGCCCGGACTGCAAAAACCGTCGTTAGAAACGGATGTCGGCACGCTTATAAACGGAAGTTTTAAAATATGCGCGCAGTATTTGCTGTAATCAAGCGATTTCCCGCCGCCTATGCCGATCAAAACGTCCGTGTCCTGCGGAACTTTAAAAGCCGTGTGTATTATATTTTCTATATTGATGTCCGAAATAAAATCCTTGCGGACGATCTCAATACCGTATTCTTTAAAGCCGGAATATAATTTTTCGCCGACAATATTTTCTATGCCGTCGGAAAAAAACAAAGCCGTCTTAAAATATTTTCTGTCATAAAGATATTTGCCGATTTTAGCAATTTTCCCGGAACCTATTTTTAAAAGCGACGGGATTCTTATTTCTTTGTTTAACGGCATGATAACTCCTTAACGGCAGGTAATAGGTAACAAGTAAAAGGTAAAAGGTTTTGGTGTTTTCGCTTTGCGAAAACCTAAAATAGGTTTCGGCTTTGCCGAAACACAATATCTGTTACTTATTACCTGTTACTTGCCGTTTTATATATTTTATTATGTCCCTAAAATCGTCAAATTTTAAAGTTTTTATATTTTGCTTGCGGCACAACTCCAGAAGAACGCTTTTTGCAAAAACCGCGTCTGCAATTTTTGCCGGTTCTAAATCCGGAATGCCGTCGCCGGCATATATCGTAAAAAAGCCCTGCTTTTTCAAATATTCAACCAGCGCTTCTTTAGAAATACCGGTGTTTTCATTGTAAAACATATAATCGTTCGGCGGCGGGGTAAGTTTAAAACCCGTTTCCGGCGAATATTCGCCTTTATTTGAAAGAAGCGTTATTTTGTACTTTTTAATCTCATCCGGGATTCGTTTCAAAATATAATAATCCATTCCCGCACTGCATATATACACCGGGATTTGCAAAGATTTGCATAATTCCAGCGTCTGCGTAAAATAAGGGTCTATCTCTATAGTTTTTATAAAATCATCAAGCGCGCTTTGAGAAATGCGGATTTTTGAAAAAATTCCGTCGAGCGCCTGATAATGAGTGATTTTTTTGCCGAGATAATCGTGCCACGGTTTTAAATCGTTTGGAGCAAGCAGACCGTTTACGGCCATATTAAAAAAATCTTCTTTTGTTATCGTCCCGTCAAAATCGCTGATAAACGCGGTTTTTATCATATTGTCCTTTTTAGAAGCTTGGAAACTTGGAAGACATAGAAAATATAATATATAAAAACGACAAAGGCTAAATTTTGGAAATATTTCATGTTTTACTTTTTCATTTAAATTATATAATATTTGCGTGGACAATACATCGTCCTTCCGTCAAAGAAAGGGTACAGCAGCGGAACAAAGGGAACGGCAAATGGCCGCTTTTTTGAATAATGAACCTCCGCACAGCAAGCTGCGGAGTATATTTAAATAATTAAAAGTTTTTTATTTTGTAAAATAGCTGCAAGAAAAATTAGCGGGGAAAATATGAAGATTTTGTCTTTGGCTTGTTTTTGCGTTGACGTTTTTGCGGAAAGCGGGAAGGTTTTGCCGGGCGGGAATAATTTGAATCTTGCCGTTAACTGCAAAATTTACGGCGGCGCCGACGCTTTTGTCATGGGCAATATAGGCAAAGACGATTACGGCGAAACTCTTAAGCAGGCGATGGATAAATATAAAATCAACCGCGACAAAATTTATGAAATCGACGGACAGACTGCGTACAATATAATTCATATAGACAAAAACGGCGACAGGCATTTTGAAGACGGAGCATGGCACGGCAATGTTTGGGATCAATTTAAAATAAGCGAAAACGATAAATCGTTCATAAAAACTTTCGACGCCGTGGCTACGACGGTGCACGAACCGGATTTTGAAAATATACTTGAAGCCTCAAAGGGCGTCTGTTTTGCAGTGGATTTTCACGAAGATACGATAAAAAGCGATTTTGAAAAGTATTTCCCGTTTATAGAATTATTTTTTATAAGCGGCAAAAGCCAGGATCGCGGCGAGTTTAGGCAGACGCTTAGGGAATGGTCAAAAAAATACCGTACGGTATTTACCGCTACGCTTGGCGAAAACGGAAGTATTTCATACAAGGACGGAAAAGAATTTATTTGTCCCGCGGTAAAAGTTGAAAAGGTTATAGACACGACGGGCTGCGGCGACAGTTTTCAGGCAGGCTTTTTGACGGAGTATCTTAAGAGCGGCAATACGGAAGCCGCAATGCGCAGCGGTTCCGTCTTTGCTTCAAAAACTCTTTCCCATATCGGAGGTTTTGAAATATGAAAAATAACGGTACGCAAACCATTGAAACCCGCAGACTGCTGCTTCGTAAATTAAATATTTCCGATGCGCAGCAAATGTTTGATAATTGGGCATCCGACGATGAAGTAACAAAATATATGCGCTGGAAATCGCATAAAGATATTGAAACGACAAAAGCCGTTATAAATATGTGGCTTAAAGAATATGAAAAAGACGATGTCTACCGCTGGGTCATAGTTTTAAAAGAAACGGGCGAACTTGCCGGCGCGATAGACGTGGTGAATTTCAACAAAGAAGAAAAAGCCGCGTATGCCGGATATTGCCTTTCAAAAAAACATTGGAATAAAGGCATAATGACGGAAGCGTTAAAAAATGTTATAGGGTATTTGTTTAAAGAAGACGGTATTGAAAAAGTTAAAAGCTGGCATCATATTGACAATCCCGCTTCCGGAAAAGTGATGGAAAAAAGCGGCATGAAATTTACAGAAACCAAAAAAGACGGCGATGTTGACAATAACGGCAATCCCTGCGATATATCCGTTTATGAGATTTGCAAATGACGACAACACATTGCAGTCTGATGATTTTAATTTTACCGCATTGCTATGCATAAAAATATGTAATGCCTGCAATTACATTACATCAGCTTTGCGCTGCCGATAAATAATTGCTTATCTCTTTAATAAAAATGTCGCCGTATCTTTCTAATTTTTGTGCGCCTACGCCGGATATCATGGCAAAATCTTCTTTGGTTTTGGGAAGTTTTGCGCACATGTCTATCAGCGCGCTGTCGTGGAAAATTATATAGGCAGGCAGGTTTTGGGCGTTGGCTAGTTTTGCCCTTAAGGATTTCAAATTTGCAAACAATTTTTGGTCTATGGTGCTTATGGTGCCGGCAGGCGCTTTTAATAACTTATCGGCGGCAAGCTTTGCCGCGCGTTCGTCGGCTACTTGCGATTCTTTTTGTTTGTTTGCGGAAAGTTTCATTTCAACTTTAATTTTATCTTTTAATATTTCGTTTGCGCGGCCGCCTAATTTTAGTACCGGAAACTCTCCGTTTGTCATATCTAAAAAGCCGTTGACCAGCAAAAACGTTATCGCGTCTTGGATTTCCGTTCTGTGTTCTTTGCATATTCCGTAAGTTGAAAGTTTATCGAGCATAAATCTCTGGACGCGCGCGTTTTTGCTTCCTTTTAAGACGTCGATCACAGTGTTTTTGCCGAAATTTTCGCGCATCCTGAAAACGCAGGATAAAATTTTCTGCGATAAAACGGTGATATCTTTAATGTCGGATTTGCAATTGCAGTTCCCGCAGTTTTTACACCCGCTTTGCGGGTTTTTTATTTCCTCTCCAAAATATTTTAAAATATAGCGCCTCAGGCACTCGTGGGTATTGCAGTACAAGTCCATTTCTTTTAATCTTTTTCTTTCCAAAGATTTTAAATACATCTCTTCTTCCGGCGAAGAATATTGCTTATCTTTGCTTTCATTGATAAGAAAAAGATTTGTCCTTATATCCTGCCCGCTGTATAAAATCACGGCATCCGCGGGACTGCCGTCCCTGCCTGCTCTGCCTGCTTCCTGATAATAACTTTCAATATCTTTTGGCATATTATAATGCAAAACAAAAGACACATTAGATTTGTTGACGCCCATGCCAAAAGCGTTTGTCGCGACTATAATATGAACGCGGTCAAAAATAAAATCTTCCTGATTTTTATGCCTGTCTTTAGCGGAAAGCCCCGCGTGATACGGCGCAACGCTAAAACCTAAACTTTTTAGTTTTTCGCTAAGCTCGTCAACGGTTTTTCTTGTTAAGCAGTAAATAATCCCGCTTTTGGAACTTCGTTCCTGGGAACTTCGTTCCTGGGAACTTTGTTCCTGGGAACGAAGTTCCCTTAAAAAGGAGCTTAACTCCTCAAACTTTTTTGCGGGACGGCGAACTTCAAAGTTTAAGTTTTCTCTGTCAAAACCCGAAACTATAATTTCCGGATCTTGAAGTTTTAACATTTTAACTATATCTTCGCGAACGCGCGGAGTTGCCGTAGCCGTAAAAGCGCAAACAAACGGACGCGCCGGAATGCCGGCGAGCATTATACTATCTACAAAATCAGAAATCTTTGTGTAGCTTACGCGAAAATCCTGCCCCCACTGGGAAACGCAATGCGCTTCGTCAACGACGATCATGGAAATTTTAAGAGACTTTGCAAAAGATAAAAACCACTCGTTATCCAGCCTTTCCGGGGCAATGTAAATAAGTTTATATCTTCCCTTGGCGGTATTTGAAAGAACGTTTTTTATCTCAGATAAAGAAAGCGAACTGTTGATGCATGCGCAGGGTATACCGTTTTGGGAAAGAGAATCTATCTGATCTTTCATCAAAGATATCAGGGGAGAAATCACAAACGTGATCCCGTCAAGCAATACGGCGGGAAGCTGAAAACAAACCGACTTGCCCGCTCCCGTAGGCATAACGCAAAGCGTATCGCGCCCGCCCAAAATACTTTCAACCGCCCTTTCCTGCGCCCCGCGAAACGCCCCATGCCCAAAATACCTTTTAAGCGCATCCAGCCGCTGCCCCGAAGAAAAATCAGACATAAAAATTTATCCTTTCATTACTTTTATTGCAATTATTATACAAAAATAACGGGATTAGCTTAATACGCGAATCGATCCAAATCTCACGACAAACGCACAGGATAAAAATTTTTAATGGAAGCCGTTAGAAAAAATAATATATAATTGATTGAAAATGCAGTTAGTTGTTATGTAATAAAAATGCTCGAAAGCAGAAACATTTTGATACAACAATTTATAACAGAAAATACCCTGAGTTTAATCTCAGGGTATTTTTGCTTTTATGTTTATCTGTTCCGTGCGGGATGGGCGCGTTGACAATACGCCCTAATTATTAACTGCTTCTTTACCAGTCGGCTTTTTTGCCGAAAGGAGTTAACGGAAGTTCGTTCCCGAAAGTTATATTTCTTGGTATTTCATGCGCGGTAAGCACCGATTGTATATAATCATGTATGCTTTTTTTAGCCGCTTTAACGTTGGCGTCGTCGCGGAGAACAATGAAAGCCTTCAGCCTTTCGCCTCCGAGGCGCACGACAGCGTCTTTCACATTGTTGTGTTTTTTAAGTATTTTTTCTATTTTAAGCGGATAAACATTTATGCCGGCTATTTTAACCGCGTGATCTTTTCGTTCAATAATGGAAAACATTCTTTCGCCTTTGGATCTTACAATATCCGGAAGTTCGCAGCGCAGCGGAGTATTTTTTCTGCATACTTCGGTTATTATGCTGCCGTGCTCTTCATAATTCCAAAACGAAAAAAGAAAAAACTGAGTTCCGGCGCTTTCTCTGAAACCTATCGCCCCCGTTTCCGAAGAACCGTAAATTTCTATAACTTTTTCCGCGCCTCTCTTAAGCATTTCATCGAAAACCGAATCCGGACAAAACGATGTTGAAGTTAAAATAGTCACGCCTTTTGGAAATTTGAAATCTATATCTATCAAATATTTTAAAAACAGCGGAAAAGCAATAAGCAAATCCCCTTCCCGAAGTATTTTATTCAATTCCAAAAACGGAAGAGGAGCTTTGGAAATAACATTAAGATTGAAAAGTTTAGGAAGCTGCAAACCGAAAATAAAACCGTATGAATGATGCGCCGGCACCGTTGAAACAATTCTTTTGATTTTGTTAAAAAGAAAAGACACGCCTTCAGTCTCTTCTTTTATCATATCCTGCGAATGAATGCAGTTTTTTTGAGCTCCGGTGCTTCCCGAAGTAAAAAAATTTATTTGTTTGTTTTTAATGAACGCGTCATAACAAATTTCTTCTATCTCTTTATTTTCGGATCCGAAAGTACTGCTAATGCCGCAAAGCAGTTTAATGCCCGCGAGAATTTCTTCTTTTTCTTTTTTATCAGTTTTTTTAAGCATTTCTTTGACGCTGAGATTGTCAAACACCGACATCACGTCTTTTTTTTTGCCTGCCAGCGAAGTTTTTATAAAATCCGGAATTATTCTTCCCACGTCTTTTTTGTTTAAGAAAGGCGCGTATTTTTTGGCAAGATCAAAAGCCTGCCCCGCGGGATTATAGTCGTCTTTTAAACCGCTTTCAAAATTGAATTCGTCGCCGGTTTCTTCAAAAGTAAGCAGAAAAAATGCCGCGCAGTCTTTGCCGTATATTTTGTGTTTGTACTCTTTATAAATAACCGGATGAATTTCGTCGGCAGCGCCAAGAAGCACGTATTTGCATCTTTGCGAAAGAAGCCAGTTTTTGGCCGTATTTACCGCGGATTCAAAAGAGTTTCCGCCCTGGCTTACGGTAAGACATGGGCCTCTGAATTTTAAAAGCATGGAAATATGCGTTTCAACGCAATTGTGCACCGAGGCTGAAAAAGCAAGCGGGGAAGCCATAAGATCCCCGTCGTCTATTATCGAATCCATAAAATTACAGGTTTGTTTTACGGGTCCGCGGCCGGTGGCTATTATCAGCCCTATTTCTTCTTTTTCTTCGTCTAATTTTATTTCCGCTTCGGCTAAAGTTTTTGCCGCGCAAAACAAAGACAGTTTCGTAAAATCGTCTATGCGGCGCAATTGTTTTGCGTCAAAAAATTCTTCAATGCCGTTGGTATTTTCCGCAAATGCGGAACTTTTGAAATAAAGTTTATTCATAATCGCTCCCTGCCAAAACAATGCAGGCATTGCATCCGCCGAAAGCCAGAGAATCGGATAAAGCCGCTTTGTTTTTTTCTATGCCTGCATTTTCTAAAACCGGAACAGTATTTAAATTTTCGTCGGGAGTTTCAAAATTATTTGTCTTTGGAATTTTATATTCGTTAAGACATATTAACGAAAGACAGGCTTCTACCGCTCCGGCCGCTCCGAGCGCGTGGCCGGTATATCCTTTTGTCGCCGTAACAGGAACGCCTTCAAGGACAGAATTAAAAACTTTTGACTCCGCCAAATCATTGTCAACCGTGCCAGTTGCATGAGCGTTTATAAAAGCAAGTTTTTCTTTGGCGATGCCGGCCTGTTTCATCGCAAAATTTATCGCTTTTTTTAAACCTCTTCCTTCCGGCTCCGGAGCAGTGGCATGATAACCGTCGCACGCGTTTCCGTATCCCAAAACCGCGCCGTATTTTATTGCGTTTCTTTTTTTTACGGAATTTTGCGATTCCAAAATAAAAATACCGGCGCCTTCGCCGAGATTTATGCCGTTTCTGTTTTTGTCAAAAGGTTTGCAGGGGTCTTTGCTTGCTATCATAAGTTTTATAAATCCGGTGAAAGGGATCAAATTTAATTCGTCCGCGCCGCCCGCTATAACTATATCGCAAAAACCGTTTTCGATCCATTGCGCGCCTATGCCTATCGCGTCGGTACCCGAAGCGCAGGCAGTAACTACGGTTTGCGATAAACCTTCAATTCCCAAAAATTTCAATACTTCTGCGGAAAGCGAATAATTTATATATCTCTCCAACGGCTTCAGGGACTGCACTGCTCCTTCTCTCCAATTTTTATAAAAATCAAAACAATTAAACGAAGCGTCCACCGAAGTGCCGGCGCATACGCCTACTTTCATATTTTTAAAATCTTCTTTCTTCAGACCGGCTTTTTCCATAGCTTCAAGCAAAGCTTTTCTAAAAAATAAAAAACTGCAGCTTTCGCCGTCTTCACGCTGCGCCAAAATACTGTCCGGAACCTGAAAAACCGGATACTCGACGGCATAAGAACTCTCAAACCTGTCTTTCATATAAGACGGTTTTATTGAGCCTTCAAAAAGATTTTTAGTAATTTCTTCGGTATTGCTTCCCAGCGAACAAACGCATCCGAAGCCCGAAATTATTGTTTTCATAAATTTTAACCAATTTAATAAACGGCAAAGTTCAAATTTTAAAGTGACGCCGGCAGGCGTTATTCCCGAATGTCTTGATCGGGGATCCATGCCGGCTGCTTACCAAACAAAATACAATATTTTCACTCTTCACTTTCCACTTTGTTGTTATTCTTACTTCTTCCTTGTTTGTTCTATATGTTCTCTCAATGTGCCGAGAGTTTGGAATATTTTTCTGCCTTCGTCCATGTTTTCCACGACAATGTCATAATTTTTACGCAAAATTATAACCAGTTCTATTGCGTCCAGACTGTCCAAACCAAGCCCTGAAAAAAGAGGCGTATCCTCTTTTAAAGAATCCAAATCAATCCCCTGCATATCAAGATTAGCGTTCAAGACTTCCTTTACGTCGTCCAAAGTTGTTCGTATCATACCTTTATCCCCTTTTTGAAAGCTCAGCAAAAGCAATTAATAAATAACAATTAAATTGTACTTTGTCAGTTGTTAATCGCCGTTACACTCATCCTCCAAACTCCGCGCCGTTTATTGTATTAGTATCATGCAATTCGTCTTTTTCAACTGTTTTTTGTATTTCACTGTCTGATATTTTTGTTATTTTGTTGCTTGTTACCGTCTGCATAAAAAATTGTATTGTGTTTTTAAGCGCAGAAACCGCATTGGTTCTGCTTTCGGATTGTTCAGACCAATTTTTAAGTTCTTTCGATTTGTCCAAATCAAAACCGTATTTAACTCCCCAAAAAACTAAAGCGGTAACTATTATTAAAACCGCATACAAAAAAACCGGCGTAGATTTTGAGCTGACAACGGGATCTGTAAAAATAGCATTTTTCGGGATTTTTATAAACTGGTATCTGCTTTGCTCTTTAAGCATATTATCGGCCAACGCCTTCTGCGCCTCTTCTTTTAATCTGATTTGATATTCGTTTCTCTCTTTGAGCATATCGTAGACAGAAGGCTTTTCCTCTTTTGGTCCGGGTTGAAATTGCGGCAAAATATCGCGCGGCGGAGTCTCTTCATATTCTTTGCTGGACTCAGATTCAGGCTCAAATAAAACATGATTAAACTTCTCATTTTGCAATTTGTCAATTCTTTTTTGTAAAAAGTTATTTTTATGCAGGCTTTTGTGCTTTATCCCTAACTTGAAATGTAAAATTTCAATATTTTTAAAAGATTCCAATAAATTTATTAAAGCATTCGGGTTACCCGTAAATCCGAGAGATCGTTTATCCGCATGGAAAACCGAATTTTTTGTATAATGCACGTTTATTTCTTTAAAAATTATTAAAAGAACAAAAAAAACTATAGGAAGCGCTGCGAATAATAACGGAACTTTATAATAACCAATATCTTTCAAAAATACTAAGCCGGCTCCCAACAGCAGCATAATCATTACAAGAATGAAATAAAAAAGATCTCTGTTTTGATTGTTTGTATCTTCGCAATAACAATAAGAATACTCTGACAAAACAAAAGCAAGCAAAGAATCTTCCGGCAAGTCTAATCTTTTAGAATCGTAAGGAACTGTGATCGTATATATGTTTTCCGGCCTGTCAAAAGTTCTGGCATTATAGTTCCCGTAAACCGTCATATTTTCAGGGTTTGCTAATTTCAATATTATATTTTTACCGGTTAATTCCGAAGCGCGTTTTTTTACACGCAAATACTTTTCGGATTGCAAAACCCGCTCTCTTTCCTGTTTTCGCTGCTGCAGCATATCCATATTATATATACCCTCGCAATTTATTATTACCTATTACTTTTTACCTGTTACCTGCCGTTCTATTTCCACATATCATAATAATTGAAAAACTGGTACGGGTATTTTTCGCAAAAGCTTTCTAATGATTTTATAAATTTTTGCGCGTCATTAAAATAGTTTTTTGCATTATGGCCTTTATCTTCAACAAAAAAGGTTTCGGCAATTACCGAATCTATTTCGCCGCTGCGGCCGCGCGGAAAAAATATCACGGCAATAGGCGCGCCCGTTGCGCCGGCAATTCTGTAAATGCTGTAAGGAATATCAATTTTACCGCCTAAAAAATCAACTTCCGTTTTATTATCGCCGTTTCCAAATGTTCTGTCGCCCATTGCGCAGACTATCCCGTTTTTTGAAAGAGCGGACATTATTTCGACCGAACCGCCGCCGAAATTTGCGGGATCAATAAAATTTACAGGAGGTTTTTCTCCGGAAAGTTCGTGCGCATGTCTGTCTATGTCTTCTTTGCTTCTGTGATAAATCACGTATTTGTCGCCTTCCATAAAATCAAAACACGACATCGCCGTCTGCCAGCAGCCGCAATGCGCGGTAATTATTATCAAGCCTTTGCCTTTAGAGTGCAGATCCCTGCAAAGCTGCTGATCTTCTTTGGAAGAAATAATTTTAATTTCTCCGGTTATGCCAAGCGCCGCTCTGTCCGCAAGTATTTTTCCGAAAGTAAGAATAAGCCTGTAAGCGTGAAAGAAACGCCCGAAAGTATTACTTTCCGGAAAACGCCGTTTCAAATAAAAAGACGCTTTGCATCTTACCGACGGAAGCAAAGTATAAAAAACCGCGACAAAATAAACGATAAAATACGCAATATGCCTGCCGCCGTATTTTACAAAAAAGCAAAACAGATTCTGAAAAAAAGAACTCCCTAAACTTTTACTAGTCCATTTTTGAGACACAAATTCTCCTAAAGACAATTAGTAATGAGTAATTAGTAATTAGTAATTGTTGTGCGGGGCTTTGCCCCGCTTATTAATTAGGTGCGCGTTCCGCGCACTCCTTAATTACTCATTACTAATTACTAATTGCCGTTAAAGCAGTTTTCTCGCGCCTATCCTCATTATCTTTCCTGCAATATAAACAATGCTTCCTACCAGCAATGCAAATACCGGTGCAACTATCAAAGAGCCTAAGATCCATTCCCATACTCTTTGTAAAAACTGCGTTCCTATTATCTGCCAGCTTATTTCCGTTAAAAATTTGCCATGCCTTAAATAATATCCCACTTCAATACAAACAAATGGAATAAACGGAGGCATGGCAAGTTTGTCAACGCTGAAAGCAACGGCTCTGTTTAAATTAAACCAGCCCACGCCGACCATTAAAATAAAAGCTCTTACTCCCGGCAAAGCGAGCGCGCCCCAAAAACTGCCCCAGGCTGCGGACACCGCAAGATGAAACGGATTATTTTCATTTTTCATCTGTTCCGCAACGGCTTTAAAGGGATTTTGAGAAATTATTTTTCCTTCTTTGTTTTCAATATATTTTCTGTGCGGAAAAGGTATCATTGCCCTGATGGTAAGATAAGTATTTAAAATGCTGATCCTTGCATTATCAGCAAAAAACTTAAAATGCGAAATCCTTTTCTTCTTATCCGGATAATGAACGTCAACTTCAACTTCTTCGACTTTAAAACCAGCCCATAAAGCCTTGATGATAATTTCCACTTCAAAAGTAAAGCGTCTTGTGTAAATTTTAAATTTATCAAATACCGAAAGCGGATAAACTCTGTAGCCGCTTTGCATGTCGATAATTTTTTTGCCGGTCTGCACTTTTGCCCAAAATCCGGAAAATTTTCTGCCGAACTTTGACGCTGCGGGAATATCCGGATTTTCAAATTTGCGTTTTCCGATTATTATAGAATTCGGGCTGTCTTCAGCGGCTTTAAGAAGTTTCGGTATATCGTAAGGATAATGCTGCCCGTCGGCGTCAATGGTAATTATATGCGTAAATTTATTTTCCGCAGCCCATTCCGCTGCAGCTATGATCGCGGCGCCTTTGCCTTTATTTTTTTTGAAACGGATTATGTTGACGGGCAGTTTTTCCATATCGCGGATCCCTGAATCGGTACTGCCGTCGTCGACGATCATAATTTCTTTACAATAAGGTAATGACCCCGAGACAATATGCTCAATTGTGCCGGAATGATTATAAAGAGGAATGACCGCTAACGGGTTAAATTTTTTAAACATAGTTTTAACGGCAATTAGTAATGAGTAATTAGTAATTAGTAATTGTTGTGCGGGGCTTTGCCCCGCTTATTAATAGGTGCGCTTCGCGCACTCCTTAATTACTCATTACTAATTACTAATTAATTTCATATTTTTCCTTCTTTCCATTTTTCACAGATTTTTTCATAGAATGCGGGTTTGACTACAAGGATCCCTTTATTTAAATCTACCATCATATGGACGCTGTATCCCATTGTGACAAGCCTGTTTTCGCAATCGTATATGCGGTATTCAAAATCAAGTCTGGCGGATTCGTTCCAGTAAAGAAGCGTTTCTATTGCATATTCTTTGGCAAACTCCAAAGGCATTATATAATCGACATAAAACTTTTTTAGCGGTATCATTACGCCGTGTTTTTTAAAATCCAGATACCCGAACCCGTATTTATCGCCCATGGCTATGCGCCCTTCTTCAAAATAACTTGCATAATTGCCGTGCCACACAATATTTAAAGGATCAAGCTCGTCAAAACGGACTTTTCTTTTTATTATGTGTTTTAAAGGTTTTGGATCTTCGGGGTTTTGTTTAAAGAATGATTTCGGTATCATATTTTCCTTATTCTGCGGAATTGTCAACGCTCATAGATATTTGAGCATATGTTTTTTTTTCATCTTTTATCAATATGCCGTAATACGGCGTATTTTCCGTAACGGAAACAAAAATTTCCGCAGCAGGAAGCACGGGGTTTGCAAATTTGGCTTTTTTAATTTCCGCAATGCAAACGTTTTTGCCTAAAATCCGACTAATGCAAAATAACGCTATTTCTATCTGCGCTATCCCGGGCAAAAGAGGCGCGCCCGGAAAATGTCCTTCAAATGCCGGAAAATTTTTATCTATAAAAAAAGAAAATATATTATTTTCTTTTTTTATAAAAGATGATCTTATAGCCTGATCGACTGTTATCATAACAAGTAATAGGCAATAGGTAATAGGTGTTGTGTTTCGGCGGCTGTCCTGAGCGCAGCCGCAGGATTGCCGAAACGAAATTTATTTTAGGTTTTCGCAAGACGAAAACACCAAAATCTTTTACCTATTACTTATTACCTGTCCTCTATTTTATATTTTCTTCACCCACACTATCGCATGTTGGTTTTTAAAATAATATATTGTCGCCGCATCTTTCCTTATGTTCGGTTTTTCTTCGAAAAAATAATACTCTTTAAAAAACGCGGCAAAATTTTCAACGACTTCTTTAGGCATATATTCAATATAAAAGTATATGTCCGTATCTTCATTTTTCTTAATTTTCATGTCTTGCATTTTTATGCCGAGGTCGCTCATTATGACTATTCTGTACCCGTCGGGTTCTGTTCTTGAAATAGCCCTGAAATTAAAATCGTCCATATACGAACCGTAAAACATCGCCGTATCCGCATTATCAACTGAAAGAAGCGGCGGTTCTTTGACATTATATTTCACTCCGACTGTCGCGCAGCCGGCAAAAGGCATAAGGCATATAAGCAGCAAAAGCGGCAGAGTTTTCTTAACGCCTTTTAAAAGCGAAGGCAGCACAAACACGCTTATTATTATTGCCGTCAAAATTCCCGTAAATACCATAAATCCTATCATAAACAAAACTTTATGTCCGGCAGCCATCAGCGATCCGAAACCTATTATCGTTGAAACGGCCGCCACAATAACCGCTTTTGTCGGATGAAGTTTTGTTTCTCCTTTCTGCCGGTATATTATAAAAATGCCGTAATCTATTCCCAGTCCTATAAGCAAAGGCACGGCAAACAAACCGAACAAATTAACTTCTATGCCGAAAACAGCAGCCGCAACTAAAAATACGCCTATCCCGCATAGAGGGGCGGCCAAAGCGGCTAGAGCAAATTGTACCTTTTTTAACCATAAAATTAAAATAAAAAAGACGCTTATTATAAGTATAGCCGTAACGGCGGCAATATTGCCTTTGATATTTGAAGCTATTTTTTTCTGTAAAACCGCGTTAGAAATAAAAAATGTTTTTATTCCTTCCGTTTCCGTTATTACCGCGTTTTCCGGAACTATATTGACAAACGCAAAGCCGTCATTGTGTTTTATCAAAGGATTATAAATATCATTTAAAGAAATTTGAGATCCTTCCGCGGCCGATTCTCCGGTTTTAAGAAATTCGTAAAAGGGATTGAATATCTCCGGTTTAAGGTTTTTTAACTTTGAGAAATCTTCAATTTCTTTTTTAATTTTTTCTATTTTTTGCGCATCCCAGAATTTTTTCCACTCAGCCAGATTTTCGCCGGAAGTTTTTTGCGAAGGGTACAGTCCGGCAAGCTGAAGAATATTTTCGTTTTGCGAAGAAACCCGTTCATTATTCTGAAGCGTTTCTTCAACGGTGTCTCCGAAAACAAAAAAGAAACCGCTGCCGCTGTGCGCGCCTCCGGTAAGGTTTTCAAACTCAGCTCTATCGTACTCAAACTGCTTTGACACCGTATTTACAGAATCAAGGGAAGCGTTAAAATCAACAAACTTAAAACTTACGGCAGCCGCAGCAAAAATAATCGCTATTATAACGGCAGCCGCAGCCGGACTAAACGACGGCAGCCCTGCAGCGTCAGATTTCCGATCAGTGTTTTCGGGAATAACAGATTCTTCTGCTTTTGTCTTTGCTGTTGATTCCCCCGATTTATACGCTCGTGTACAGGCTCCATCGCCGCCGCAATCAAAAATAAACGGCGCGACAAACAGCGCCAAAAAAAGCGCGGCAGCAAGACCGGCTGCAGAAAATAAGGAAATCTGGCGGAACAATGATATCGATGAAAAAAACAATAAGGAAAAAACTATTATTGAAGTAACCGCGCTTACGGTAATAGGCTTTACCATTTTACGCGCGGTTAAAAAACGGTCTTGTTCTTTTGAACTTTTCAGCGCAAAATACATGTATGCCGAATAATCTATGGATAAACCCATGAGAACCGAACCGAAACCTATCGTAATGCCGGAAATGCCTCCGAACCAAAAGAAAACCGCGACAGCCGCCACGGACATAACGGCAGCGGGAACAATATAAATTAAAAGCGCTTTTTTTGTCCTTAAAAAGATCAGAAAAAGAGCCAGCATAAAAAACGAAGAAATCGGCAAAATCCTTTTTATGTCATTAGCTATAATTTCGCTATTTTCGTTTGTATATCTTACGGCGCCCATCAAAAAAGCTTCGGAACTTTCCGGAATTTCTTTTTTTATTGTTTTAAAAGCTTCATTGATTTTTTTTGCATGCGCGCCGTCAAGAGAATTTTCCGGAGAATCAAATATCAAAAGTATTTTTTTTCCGTCGGGCGAAGAGATATAACCGTTTTTTGTTTCAAGAGAGCTGCCGAGGTTTAAATTTTTAAGCTCTTTGGCAAAAACAGGAATCATTCCCAAAGGGTCGGCGGTAATGAATTCTTTCATAAATGTGCCGGCGGGAGAAAGCAAAACTTTATAATTTTCTTCCATTTTTGCTCTTACGGCTTCCGGCTCTGCCAGATTCTCAATTTTTTCGGCAAACTCTTTATTCCATAAACGCGGGGCAAAATAATAATAAGCAAGTATAAAATCTCCGTCGGTTTTTAAAGTTGAGAGACCTAAACCGCCGTCTTCAATAAACGCATGCGAAATAATATCCGCCGATTCCAGGGTTTCTTCTTCTTGCGGACTTTTAACGACTACAAAAGTTTTTCCGGATAAAGGAGAATTTTGAAAAAGCCGCAGCTCTTCTTTCAAAACGGAAGGAAGCATTTCAGAAATGTCTTCTCTGAGTTTTATCTGCGAAAGCAATAAAGCCGCCGCTGCAAAAAAAAGAAAAATCGCGGCAAGATAAATTTTTTTATGGCTGTTGATAAATGAAATATCAAATGGCACTCAAATTTCCTAAAAAAATTACGAATGACGGGTTATAAGCGCATGTGTTTGGGCAAAGCCAAAACATTTTATAAGTTTTTACTCAATTCGCAAATTCAGTTTTATCGTCTATTTTTGTTTCCGTAAAAGTTATCACGGTTTTATCTCCCGAACGTTCCGCGATAACAACTTCCCTTACCGCGGCAATATCATCCGCGAAATATATTTTAATGTCTTGTATCATCTGTTTTTTTGACTGGTTTTTAGGATATAAAATTATGCCTTCTTCAAAATGTTCGACCGTATATACTTTGGATATTTTGTCCGTGTCCATAGAAACAAAAGTATAAAGCTGATTTGCCATTTCTTTTGCGGCCGGCTGTTTTGTTATATCTTTAGTTTCTTTTACGCCGTCTTTATCTTGCCATGATAAAGTTTTGCCTTCGGAAATTATAAAGCCGTAAGAATAAGGCGTTTCGTATTCCCAATAAAGTTTGTCCGGCCTTTGAAAATAAAATTTCCCTTCGCTTGTCAAAGGTTTATCGGCTATGGAAACATATTTTGCCATATAAAATCTGCTTTCTATAGCGCTTACCGAAGAAAACGCGGACAAATCTTTTTCAGGCGCGCTTTGCGCCGCGCAAAACGAATATGTGAAAAATATTAAAAAAAGCATTAAGGACGCAGCCGTTAATATGGATTTTTTCGTCGATAACGCTTCCTGCAATGGCGGCAATGCCGCAGTAAATATTTTATTCAAAATAAGGTTCCTATGGTATAAGCGCTTTGACAATAATCCTCAAAAATTTTGGCATGGCAAAAAATGCAATCGCATTTATAATGAAAATGAAAGCAAATGCTTTTGTCATATCAGTCCATTCAATTTTTAATTTACCGCTTTTTTCAAAGTAAGTTTAAGGGATAAAGCAAAAGACGGCGCTATTATTGTAAAATTAAGTCCGCCCGCATTATTTGTAAAGATGCAGCTGCAATGTATGACGGCAATTCGTTTAGCGTCTCTGTCATTTTTTACTCAGTAAGTTCGAAAATTCTGAGTTCTCCGCGCGCTATACGGGCATCATTTATAAAAAGTTCAACCTCCACTACATGCAGCTGAGCTATCTCGTTTGTTTCTTTTATTGAACAAATTATTTCATCGCCGGATTTCGCGTCCGAATAAAACTGAAAATCCCTGACGCTTGCAAGAAAACCTTTCGAAAGTTTTTTGCCATCCGCAGTTTTTTGAAAAATATCGGCTGCCGCGAAAGACTGCGCCGCAATTTCTATAAGCGCAGGCCTTGCCAAAACTCCGTTTTCATTTAAAAATATGCATTCTTTACCGGCTAAAAAAGAAGTTTTTGCCTGTTTTTCGCTTTTTTCCAAAACTTTATCGACAAGCAGCATCGGCGGCTTATGGAGCATAAAATCTTTTAAATTAAAATCTTTGAGATCCACCTTTATTCCATATCCTTTCTGAAATTTACATTTGTTTTTATGCTTCTATCCAAATTTGCCGTCCATTGGTTATATTTAGGATGTATCGTGTTTTTTTGCGGATTATAGCTCATGTTTTTGCTGTCTTTGTGGGTTATCCGATAACCGTTATTGTTATAAGTAATTTTGACGATAACCTGATGTCCTCTTGTGTCTAAAGTCGCGGTTATTTCATTGTCGCCGGTTTTAACAGGTATCCAGCCGCGTTCTTCACAGCCCTTTATTATGGCTTTGTGAAGAGTTTTGACATCTTTTACGGCTAAAGCGGTATTGACAATATCCGCCGTTCTGCTGGCCGCAAAAACAGCCGAACCGCAGAAAAACAACATAAACGATAAAACTAAAATTTTTTTCATTTTCATCTCCTTTTTGGAAGCTGAGAAGTTGGGAGGCTGAGATGCTCAGAGGAGCTTTCTAGAAGGTGAGAGGGTGGGAAGCGGAGAAGTTGAGAGGAGCTGTGGTCGTTTCTTCTTTGTCGTTGCCCTTGTCTTTGCCCACCTTCCCAACATCCCATCTTCTCATCCTCTGCCTTTTCTGTCTTTTCCCAACATCCCATCTTCTCACCTTCTGTCTTTTATTATAACATCGACTTTTCTTTTAGAAGCTGAGAGGAGCTCCGGCGGAATAGATATTAACAGTCATGAAAAAAACGATCGAAAACGCAAACAAAAATCGTTTTATTTCAGACATTTTTTAACTCCTCCGTTATAGACTCCTTTACATATTTTGCCATTCGCAGATCGCCGGCTTCATAATTAAAATCGCCTGCGTAAACGGCCGGAAGCTGTTTGTATACTATAGGGCTGTATGTCGGCATATATTTCCCCGGAGGAAGCATTTCTTCAAGACCTTTTATGGCAAAAGGGACAACATAAGTGTCCGCCGCTATCGCCAAGGCAAAAGCAAGCGAACGGAACCGTCCGGTTTTTTTCTGCCTTGTGCCTTCCGGAAAAATCGCCACGTGAAGCCCCTGATTTAACTTTTCTTTGGCAAGATCAATTATCTGTCCGGCGGTTTTATTGTCAGAATTTATATAACCTGCGCGCTCTATAAATTTTCCGTAAAAAAGTATACGGAACGGCCATCCTTTTGCTATGCAGACGAAATTGATTATGTTAAATGAATGAAAAACAAAAGTGTCATACGTAGAAGGATGATTTGCCACAAGCACGGAAGGTTTTTCCGGCAGCGGACATTTTATAATTTTTTTATTAAACCCCGAAGCGAAAACTATCGCCGCCTGAATAATTTTTCCCTGCGCGTACAAAAAAATTCTAATCTGCTTTTCTTTATAACCCGTCAGAAAAAAATAAATATACGCGGCAAAGCCGGCTATAAACAGCCACGCATAAACCGTAACGGCAAAAAAAGACGCATAAATTTTTTTTAAAAAATCAGCCATTTTGTTTCATCAAATCTTCAATATAGTTATAAAGATCGTTAAGAGTCATTATTTTTCCGACTTCATAATTTGTTCTAAGTTTCATTTTAAAAGCCTGCTCCAAAACTATGACCATATCGACCGCGTCAAGACTGTCCAGCCCCAGATCCGTAAAAAAATTAGCTTCCGGCTTCATAACCTCAGGATCAAGTTCAAACTCTTTGCAAAGCGCTTCGTTTACAACTCTGATGATCTCATCTCTCGTCATTTTTGATATCTCCCTTTAACGGCAAAGTGAAAAGTGAAGAGTGGAAATATTGTGTTTCGGCTCTGCCGAAACCTATCTATTAGGTTTTCGCAAAGCGAAAACACATTATCTTCACTCTTCACTTTTCACTCTCCACTCTTTTCATTTATTGTATTTCCTCACAACCAAAGAACAATTAGTCCCTCCCAGGGCAAAACTGTTCTTCATAAAAATATTAACGTTAAGGTCTTCGTTTTTTTGCATATGCTTTATGCCGGCGCATTCCGGGTCGACATTTTCAAGATTGAGCGTAGCGGCAAATTTATTTCTGTTCATCATATCTATCGTCGCTATAAGTTCAAGGCTTCCGCTTGCGGCCATAGTGTGGCCTATATGTCCTTTCAAACTGTTGACCGGTTTATTGCCGCCGAAAACCGAAGCAATGGCTTTACTTTCTTCTATATCGCCGGCAAGCGTGCTTGTGGCGTGCGCGTTTATGAAATTTACGTCTTCCGGATATAATGCGGCATTTTTTAAAGCAAGATCCATGCACTCTATTATGCATTGCGCCGAAGGATGGGAAATGCTTTTTGTTTCCGTATTCGTGCCAAAACCTATTATCTCGGCATAAATGTTTGCATTTCTTTTTAAGGCGCTTTCCAGAGATTCGACAAAAAGCATGCCGCATCCTTCGGAACATACTATTCCGCATCTGTCGGCGTCAAAAGGGCGTGAAGCAAGTTCCGGCTTATCATTATATTTATGGCTTGCGGCATTCATTATTGAAAAACACGCTGTCATGATCGGATGATATTCGTCGGTGCCGCCGCACAAAGCTTTATCGGCAAAACCGCTTATAATGGCAAGATATGCCATTCCGACATTTGCAAGTCCGGTTGCGCAGGCCGCAGAGTTTCCAAATCCCGGCCCTTTTATGTCGTATGTCTGCGCGATATTTGCCAAAGGCGAATGATTCATGACCTGAAACACCACGGTTGTTTTGACGGAATCCATTTCTTTCTTTTTATATTTGTCGGCAAAATTTACCCACGTTTCCATACTGCTTATCGTCGAACCTAAAAATAAAGAAGTGCCTGCAGGCGCCTCTTTAAAACCCGCCGTATCCAAAGCTTCTTTTACGGCGGCAGCGGCATATAAT
>JGI24702J35022_10000129_pt1 | contig 37260 bp, 26 predicted proteins | sample TergutTh196P4_FD_35022 | JGI IMG/M metagenome (IMG submission 35022) | reverse complement strand
GCGGAGGCATTGATTAATGAATTTCCGATACTTATCTATCCACGAAGCAATTACAAAAAGGATGTTACGCCTCTATTCTCTAATATTCGTAAAGCTGGTGCCCTCATTGACAATCATCAATTTCCCCATCTTTATCTGGCTGACGCCCCCTTGATCGATATTTCATCCTCCTTGATCCGTTCGGCTATCAGGGAAGGAAAAGACATTCGCTTCTTTTTGCCCGAAGCTATCCGGGAAAAAATCGACCTGATAAAAAATATGTAAGGTTCAAAGTTCAAGATTCACAGTTCAACAATCCCGTCAGGGATTTAATATCGGTAGAAACAACAATCCCGTCAGGGATTTACGCTCGGTAGAATTCAAGATTCAAAGTTCAACAATCCCGTCAGGGATTTACGCTCGGTAGAATTCAAGGTTTAAGATTTTTATTCAATTATTCAATTAATCATAATTCATAATTAGAAAAAATTCACTAATTTTGCACTTCGATTTTTTGAGACAGGACAACAAGCAATGACAGATAAGGAAACGAAACAATTAGAAGTTGATAAAAGGTATTTGCGTATGGCCGGCATCTGGGCTGAAAATTCCTATTGCAAACGTCGGAAGGTAGGCGCTTTGATTGTCAAAGACCATATGATTATCTCCGATGGATACAACGGTACTCCTGCCGGTTTCGAAAATGTGTGTGAAGACGAGTTTAATGTGACCAAACCATATGTGCTTCATGCAGAGGCCAATGCCATCACAAAGATAGCTGCTTCGTCGAACAGCAGCAAAGGCGCAACCATCTATATCACTTCCTCACCCTGCATCGAATGTGCCAAATTAATCATTCAATCAGGAATCATACGTGTCGTTTATGCCGATACGTATCGTACACCGGAGGGGTATGATTTGTTGGTTCGTGCAGGAATTCCAATAGAATACATAGAATTAAACGATTGACAAAGATGAACAACAATACAAAAAAAGCCTTTTTTTCCCCGATCATTATCGCACTCTGCATATTAGCCGGTTTTTATCTCAGGGGTTATTATGACTCAAATGGTCGCGGAATGCGCTTTTTTTCAGGGAATAACAAAATCAACGCCATCCTCGAAATCATTGACCAGCAGTATGTTGACACAGTAAACATAAATCAATTAATCGAGAAAACGGCATATAACCTGATCAATGAATTAGATCCTCATTCCATACTTATCCCTGCCGAAGACTTGCAAATGGTTAATGAACCCTTGGAAGGGTCTTTCAGCGGAATCGGCATATCATTTAACTTCATTTCGGATACTATTCTTGTACTTGATGTGAGATCCGGAGGTCCTGCCGAAAAGGCGGGAATAATGCCCTACGATCGTATCATAACCATAAATGATACGGTCTATGCAGGCAGAAAATTTTTCGATGGTGAAATCGAAAAAAAAATAAAGGGACCCAAAAACACCAAAGTTAAAATCGGTCTCTTGCGGGGAGATTCTCCCGATCTGCTATATTTTGACATAACACGTGGAGATGTCCCGAGCCCTTCAATTGAGGTTGCGTATATGGTAAGCAACGGAATCGGGTATATTAATGTAAAAAACTTTGCGCGAACCACTTATAATGAATTTTTAACTGCTATCGCAATGTTAAAAAGTGAAGGATGTAACGCTTTTATCATTGATTTAAGAGATAACAGCGGCGGAGTTATGGATGTAGCCATCCGCATGATCAACGAATTTTTGCCGGCCAGAAAACCTATTGTATATACCGAAGGAAAGGCATACGGACGTCAGAATTACAGGGCCGACGGAACAGGTTCATGCCAGGATGCACCATTGGTGGTTTTGATGAACGAATATTCGGGATCTGCCAGCGAAATTTTTGCGGGAGCTATTCANGACAACGACAGGGGATTGATTATCGGTCGCCGCTCTTACGGAAANGGATTGGTACAGGCTCCNATNCCATTGAAAGATGGTTCNGAATTGCGTTTGACCATCGCACGTTATTATACGCCATCGGGACGATGTATCCANAAGACATACGAAATGGGCAATGCGGCAGCCTATGAACAGGATTTATACAATCGTTATGTGCACGGAGAATTCTTTTACGAAGATAGCATTCAAATGAATGATACCTTGACGTACCAAACACTTGGAGGTCGCACTGTATATGGAGGCGGTGGGATTATGCCCGATATTTTTATTCCCCGCGACACAACACGTTATACTTCATATTACATCAATTTAGTTAATTCAAATGTACTTTTTCAATTCACATTGGAATACTCGGATCATAACCGCGCTAAACTCAGCTCCTTTACAACGTATGAAGAACTGTACGCCTATTTAAAAAGACAGCCCATACTGGAAGAATTAGTTTCTTATGCAGAGAACAATGACATCAGAAGACGTCCTACCTTGATAGAATTATCAAAAGATATTATTGAAGAGTCCATCTATGCTTATGTCGTACGCAACTTCTTCGGCAGTTCAGGTTATTATCCTATCTTACAGAAAGATGATCCCGTGATACGACGCGCCGTTCAGGTGCTGAAAAACGGTGATTGGAAACCACAGGCTACAACGGCGGGCTTAACCTTTCCCCGTTTGGAAGGAGCAGAAGGAGGTCACGAAGGGAGCAGGGGGATGTTGAGATTCCAATATTTCACCGCTCAGTCGACTGATTCATAGTCAATATCTTATTATTTTATTCCATTATGGCCAAATTAAAAACAGTCTATATCTGTTCCCATTGCGGGGTTGATTCGCCCAAATGGATTGGGAAATGCCCTGATTGCGGCGAATGGAATACGTATGTAGAAGAAATCATATCCACAGAGCCGGCTCAAAAACGTTCGATTCCCGGTTTGGTAAAACCCGATACCCGTCCCCGCTTGCTGCGTGATGTGACATTACACGAAGAAGCGCGCATTGACACGAACGATGGTGAACTGAACCGTGTGCTGGGAGGTGGATTAGTCAAAGGCTCATTGGTATTGATCGGAGGCGAACCGGGCATCGGCAAATCAACCTTGGTATTGCAGACTGTACTCCGCCTGTCAGGACTTCGTACATTATATATATCGGGTGAAGAAAGCGCCCAACAATTGAAACTACGCGCCGAGCGCCTTTCGGGCGGCGATGCAGCCAACTGTTTTATCCTGTGCGAAACAAACCTGGAACAGATATTTGTGCAGGCACAGCAGGTACAACCCGATTTGATGATTATCGACTCGATCCAGACAGTCTTTACCGAATTAGCTGAATCATCGCCGGGCAGCATCTCACAGGTACGCGAATGTAGCGCTGCCATCCTGAAATATGCCAAAGAGACAGGTACGCCCGTCCTGCTGATCGGGCATATCAATAAGGAAGGAAGTATCGCCGGTCCGAAAGTGTTGGAGCATATTGTCGACACAGTACTCCAGTTCGAAGGCGACCGGCACTATATGTACCGCATTATGCGAAGCATCAAGAATCGTTTCGGCAGCACCTCGGAGTTGGGGATTTACGAAATGCGTTCCGATGGATTGCGCGAAGTGAGCAACCCTTCCGAACTGTTACTCACGCAAAACCATGAAGGATTAAGCGGTGTGGCTATCGCGGCAGCAATAGAAGGGATTCGGCCATTCCTGATTGAAACGCAGGCGTTAGTCAGTTCGGCTGTATACGGTACGCCACAACGCAGCGCCACAGGATTTGACCTGCGACGCATGAATATGCTGTTGGCCGTACTCGAAAAACGTGCCGGCTTCAAACTCGCACAGAAAGATGTCTTCCTCAATATCGCCGGAGGACTGAAGGTAAGCGACCCGGCGATGGATCTCTCCGTGATAAGCGCCGTACTTTCATCAAGCCTTGATATTGCCATCGACCGAAATACCTGTATGACAGGAGAGGTAGGACTGTCGGGCGAAATCCGCCCCGTGAACCGAATCGAACAACGCATCCAGGAAGCCGATAAATTAGGCTTTTCACGCATCATCATTCCACAAATGAAAGGCCTTGACAACCTGAAAACCCAAATCAAACGCCATCAGGTCAAAAAAGTTGAAGAAGCATTCCGGATACTTTTTGAAAATAATTAATGGTTTTTTTCAAAATCATCTCCTGAACCTTGAAACTTGAATATATAAATTATGAATTCGAAGAATCGACAGAGTCAATTATGAATAATTGAATAATTGAATAAAAATCTTAAACCTTGAATTCTACCGAGCGTAAATCCCTGACGGGATTGTTGAACATTGAACATTGAACCTTAAACCTTGAACCCCATCCTATGATTAAAGAACTCCAATTAAAGCTCTTACCGGAAGAAGTTGCCAATGAACAGACACTTCGCGGGGTGGTTAGTCGCGAATTGGGGGAGCAGCCGGAAAATATCCATGCAATCCGTATCTTAAAACGCTCCATCGATGCCCGTCAGCGGGTAATTATTATCAACCTGACATTGCGGGTTTTTATCAATGAAACACCCGACGCTCCTGCATATAATAGTATTGATTATCAAGATGTATCGAAAAGCAAACCTGTAATCATTGTGGGCGCAGGGCCTGCCGGATTATTTGCTGCACTCCGGTTGATTGAATTGGGTAAACGTCCCATCATTATAGAGCGGGGAAAGAATGTGCATGACCGGAAAAAAGACATCGCATTAATCAGTAGGGCGCATCACGTTAATCCTGAATCGAATTATTGTTTCGGCGAAGGAGGTGCAGGCGCTTTCTCTGACGGCAAACTCTTTACACGAAGTAAGAAGAGAGGCTCCGTAGAACGTCTGTTGCATATTTTCTGCCAACATGGCGCCGATCCTTCCATCCTGTGGGATGCCCATCCTCATATCGGTAGCGACAAACTGCCTCAAGTAATCGAAAATATACGTAACACAATTATCCGTTCGGGCGGAGAGGTTCATTTCGGGACGTGCATGGAATCATTAATCATTCAACATGACGAAGTCATCGGTGTTAATGTGCGTGATGGCCGTTCGTTTAGGGGACCTGTCATACTTGCCACGGGACATTCCGCACGCGATGTATATCAATGGCTTTTCAGGCAGCACATCCCGCTCGAAGCCAAAGGTATTGCTGTCGGCGTACGCCTCGAACATCCGCAAGCGCTTATAAATCAGATTCGCTATCATCGCCGCGAAGGGCGTGGGTTATTTCTGCCGCCTGCCGAATACCGTTTCGTCACGCAGGTACGGGAGCGGGGCGTGTATTCCTTTTGTATGTGCCCCGGAGGTTTTGTCGTACCGTCAGCAACGGATGAGAGACAAGTGGTGGTGAATGGTATGTCGCCTTCCCATCGTAATTCACCTTATGCCAACGCCGGAATGGTGGTAGAGATTCGCCCCGAAGACTTATCCCAACTCTCAACGCCAAATTGTCAATTGTCAATTGTCAATTATCCATTATCCATGATGTCCTTTCAGGAACAATTGGAAGAGCTTTGTTGGCAACAGGGAGGAATGACACAAGTCGCTCCGGCTCAACGGATAACTGATTTTATCAGACTCAAGCACTCATCCGGCCTGCCTTCGTCTTCCTTTACGCCCGGCCTGTTGACTTCGCCTCTCCATGAATGGATGCCCGGATTTATCACCCAACGGTTAATGGAAGGATTTCGGAGGTTTGACCGCGTGTCGCGTGGTTTCCTGACCCACGAAGCCGTCATGATAGGCGTTGAAACACGCACTTCATCTCCTGTCCGTATCTTACGCGACAACGAATCATTACAACATATTACCCTGAAAGGCCTTTTCCCCTGCGGCGAAGGCGCAGGTTATGCCGGCGGCATCATCTCCGCCGCCCTCGACGGCGAATCATGCGCCGCAAGTGTGGCAACGTTATAGAAATAATTTATTCAATTATTACTTGGAAATGTCTTTTTTTTCTAAATTTGCAACTGTATTACAAAATGTGATACGGACATTTTAGAAAGAAAAAGCATTAGCTTTTATTCTTTGGTGCTGGAAGACTACCACTTTTTCACAAAGAAAACCAAAGGGAATAATTGTTAGTGCCTTGCTGTAAATAAGCATGGGCTAACTTTTATCTTGGTTTTCAGCATGTGGTAGTGCCTCAGCATCGGATTGAAGTTCTGTCCCATGCTTTTTTATTTTAAAAAATAAATTTATGATAGGGGATGGTTGGCATACTAAAGTGATTATTCTATAAAAGAAGCAGAAAAGAAGAAATATGGATGAACCTTTAAAAGAGAATGATGTACAGGATAGATTTCGGACATTGTATAAAAGCTATGCCCGGACATTAATCTTTTATGCCTCTAAATTTGTGGATAAGGCATCTGCAGAAGATTTAGTTCAAGATGTGTTTCTAAAAATATGGAAAAAGCGCACATTCCTTGTTTGGGAAGAAGGACTACCGGCATATCTCTATCATGCAGTGCAACATGCCTGTTTAGATTATTTAAAACGCAAACACTCAAAAGGACATATCGAAAACAATTATCATATTAAACTCAAAATCGAGGAATTAAATTATGCGGAGAATTCAGCTTTTTTCTGGCAGGAAAATCAACGATTACAGTCTATTTATAAAGAAATAGAAAAACTTCCTGATAAATGCCGCGAAATTTTCACAATGTCTTACATCGAGGAGCGAAAATCGACTGAAATCGCATCTTTGTTAAACATTTCGAAAAGAACAGTTGAAGCCCAACTCTACAAAGCGCTGAAACTTATAAGAGATGCCCTTTCTCCTACTCGTTAAAAAACAAGTAGGAGCGATTTTTTTTCAAAACCGGATAAGTAAATTGTTCGACTGAATCGTTTAATAATACGAAAAGAAGAAACAGCATGTATAAAGAAAACATAGATGAGGTGGTTGCCGGTTGGGCAATACGATATTTCCATCAGGATATTTCAGAAGATGAGATGGAAAAATTGAATCAATGGCTTCAGGAGTCAGTTGAAAACAAAGATTTATTCTTTCACTTGAAAAACATTCACGATTCTATCTGTTATCAATCGCCGCAAAGCGCTGAAGAGGCGGAGAAGAGTTGGCAAAAAATGGAAACTAAGATGGCATCGTCAAATGTCTATCCAAAGAATCAAGTTCCGAGAAAGAAAGTTGTCTTTAATTCTCTCAAGTATATAGCGGTTGCTTCTGTCATTGGTTTTATAGTCAATTGGTATGATACCATACAGCAAAAACTTCCGCCATCGCCTCTTCAGTTGCAAGAAGTGCGTTATCATGAGATGCATGTTCCTAAAGGAGGAAACCCCAGTAACATTACGTTAGCCGATGGTACCAACATACAATTGAATGTCGCCGGAACAATCCGTTATCCCGAAAATTTCTCTATTACCAACAGGGAAGTTTTTCTTGATGGAGAAGCTTTTTTTGATGTAGTTGAAGACGACAAAAATCCTTTTATCGTCCATCTTCAACATCAGACCATTATGGTGTATGGCACAAGTTTCAATGTCGAAGCCTACCCGGACGAATCTATTCATAAAGTTACGCTATTAAGTGGAAGTCTTTCGTTAGAAACACTTGGAAGCAAGGGTGAACGAATCAGTCACTTATTACTAAAGCCCGGACAAAAGGCGTATTTTGACATCAATACAGGAATTGTCAACATAGAAAAGATAGATACTGCTATTGCCGATATATGGAAGAAAGGTGAATACAAATTCAAGGATGAGAAGTTAGAAAGCATTGTCAAGAGGATTGAAAAGTATTATGATATCAAAATTAATTTAGATGATGATTTGAAAAACATTCGTTATACCGGCACTCTTTCTTTCAATCAAAACCTAAGACAAGTATTGGACATCATCAATTATGATAAAAAGTACAATTTCCAACAAAACGGAAACACAATACACATAGCGAAAAAATAATAAAAAGTTTATTCATCTTAAAAATAATTGCCTATGAAACAAGAACGAATATAATAAAAATGAACCGGAATATGCAGATTGCATTTCCCGGTTCCAACCTTTTCTCAGTTAACCACTCTTCCACTAAGTGTCTGCAAAACAATGAATGAAAGAGATATTAATTATCAAAAAAGTATTAAAAATATGAATAGAAATTTTAATGACAATGAAAATTTGCTTTTAAAAATTGCAAAAGTAATAAAAATAACGACTTTCCTATGGCTAATTGGAATTATTTATGCGTCTGCGTCTGATACAAAGTATGCCGATGAGCACAGGGTTTCCGTACATGTCACAAACGGAACCTTCTACGATGTCGTTACACAGATAGAAAAACAATCCGAATTTTTGTTCTTCTATAAAAACGAAGAGATTGACAACAATCAACGGATTAGCCTTGAGGCTATGAACAAACTTGTCCCGGAAATTCTTGATGAAATGCTGAATAGCCGTGGATTGAGTTATGAAATTCATGATAGACATATCATTATTTCGAAGAAACAACCTCCCATCGTTGCCCAGCAGCAGGGAAGGAGTATCACCGGTACAGTGACCGATGCTTCCGGTGAACCTATCATTGGTGCTAATGTCAGTATCAAAGGAACAAGTATAGGTATTATTACCGACATAGACGGGAAATTCAGTCTCCAAGTTGACCCGAATGCCATTCTGCTTATCTCTTATATCGGATTTAGTACGCAGGAGATACCGGTTGGCAACCAGTCCACGCTAACCATCCGTCTCACAGAAGATGCCACACTCCTCAGTGAAGTCATAGTAGTAGGTTACGGTGTACAGCGAAAAGTCACAACAACTGGAGCGGTAAGTAAGGTTGAAGGAGGCGAAATCACTAAACTGAATGTAATTAACACTTCAAAATCATTGCAGGGAATCACGTCAGGAATAACTGTAATTGACCGGGGTGGTGCACCCGGTTCGGACGATCCGGACATTTTTCTGCGAGGAGTTGGGACAACCGGGAATACATCACCCTTAATACTGGTGGATGGTATTGAAATGACCTTGAGTAAAATTCCAACTCAGGAAATTGAAAGCATCTCCATCCTCAAAGATGCTTCTTCTACATCTATTTATGGTTCGCGTGCTGCCCATGGTGTTATTTTAGTCACTACAAAACGAGGAAGTATTGGCAAAATGAAAGTGTCCTACAATGGTTATATTGGGTTTCAGGACCATATTAACATGCCAAAGCCAGTTTCCGCCCGTGAATATATGGAGTTAGTCAATGAGTCTTACACCAATCTGGGGAATGCACCCATATATTCGGATGAAACCATAACAAAAACGGTGAATGGAAGTGATCCGTTTAATTATCCCTATACAGACTGGCACCGTGAAGTATTCAAGAAAAACTACATCACACAACACACCATCAATATCACAGGAGGAAATGAGGCTGGACGTTATATGATGTTGTTTGATTACTTAGATCAACCAGGTATTACGCCCAATACTGTCTATGAACGCTATAACTACCGTATGAAAGCAGATTTGACCATAAGCAAAACACTTCGTATAAGTAGTGATTTTGCCTATATCCATGAAGATCGAGACTGGCCGACGCAGTTAAGCACAGCACAATACCGTGTAATCATAAAACCCACTGTGCCTGTTAAATTTGAGAATGGAGAGTATGCATTAAATCCGGAGAATCACAATCCTGTCGCTTACGCTGACCCTGATGTGGTGGGCAAACGTTTTTACCAGACGGATAATATCATTGGCCAGGCTAAGGTAGAGTTTGAACCGATAAAAAATTTGGTTTTCAGTGGAGTGGCTGCCTTGAACACTTTTTTTAGCAGGGAAAAGACACACAATATGAACCACAGGTTCTATAATGCAAATGGAAATTATGTGACACAATGGAATTCTACTAATAGTGTAATTGATACGCGCGACAACCGCTACCAAATGACAATGCGTTTCCTGGCAAACTACCAGAACACTTTTGCAAATATTCATGCAGTTACCATGTTGTATGGGATGGAACAAATCTCATACAGAAATTACAATAGCAGAGCTGAGCGTCGTAATCTAATATCCGATGCTTTGCCTGATGTATCATTAGGTTCTGCCAGCAATCAATACGCAGAAGGGAGTCCTACAATGCGAGGTATTAATTCATTTTTTGGACGTGTTGGTTATGCCCTAAAAGATCGCTATTTGTTTGAAGCCAATATACGCGCCGACGGTTCATCAAGGTTTGCCAAAGGTCATAAATGGGGTGTTTTCCCATCTTTTTCTGCAGGATGGCGGATCTCCGAAGAAACGTTTTTGAAGCCTGTTCTTTTCATCAGTAACTTAAAATTGAGAGCTTCATGGGGTCAAACCGGGAATGAACGTATTAGTGACTTTCAGTATTTGCCTCAATATGGCACTTCGAATGTGATTATGAACGGCGTTATTGTTTCCGGTATTTCTCAGTCGCGTATGTCGAATGCAGTGATTACTTGGGAAACCGTAGAATTAACGGATATCGGATTGGACTTTGCATTTCTTGACAATAAAATCTTTGGAGAAATTGATTTTTACAATAAAGACACGAAAGATATTCTGTTGAACTTGGCAATTCCACAATTTATCGGATTGAGTGCGCCGGCACAGAATGCAGGAATAGTGCGTAACTCAGGTGTAGAATTGATTCTGGGCTACCGTACTAAAGGAGAGTTCTCATGGTCTGTTACAGCCAATACAGCTTACAATAATAACAAATGGGTGGATCGGGGAAGCGATGAAACCAACATAAGTGGATGGACTATCAACACAGTAGGATCGCCTTTGAATGCTTTCTACATTTATCAAGCAGACCGACTATTTGCAAACGAACAAGAGTTGACTGAATATATAAATAAAAATCAATCTGACCCCAGAGGAATGTCAATTCTGAAAGCAGGTGATGTCAGGTTAGTGGACATTAATGGAGATGGGACAATCGACCCGGATGACCGTATTGTTTGTGACCCTAATATTCCTAAATTCACTTATGGCCTTACATTCAATGCAGCATATAAAAATTTTGACATAAATCTGTTTTTCCAAGGCACAAGTGGAGCTAATCGATTTTTCAACGGTGAATGGTATGAAGGTCCAAGCTACGAAGTTTTCACAGGACTTCATTTCCGCGATCGTTGGACCATAGAGAATCAAAACCCAAATGCATCTATTCCGAGATTGGAGGCCGGGAACAATCGTAATTTAAATACCTATAATACATTCTTCCTGAAAAATGTATCTTATCTGCGTTTGAAAAATGCGCAATTAGGCTATACGATACCCTCCCAACTGACCCGAAAATTAAACATTGAGCGCGTCAGATTTTATCTTTCGGGCTCGAATTTATTGACATTCAGCGGACTTGACCAAGGATTAGATCCGGAATCCCCAAGTGGAAGGCCCAATACCTTTCCACAGCTAAAGACAGTCAACTTTGGAATCAATGTTAATTTCTAATTTTAAAGAATTAAAAAGATGAAAAAATTTAAGAACATAACAAAACATATCCTCAATTTTGGGTATTTAGCGTTCGTCTTCATTCTATACGGTTGCAACAGTAATATTGACCTTGCACCGGAAGGAATTATAACTGCAGAGGGTTATTTCGCTTCAGCGAATGATTATGAAAATGCACTAAATGCAACATACACTCGTTTGAATCAAGGTAGTTATGATTTATGGATTGAAAGTTGCACCGATAACGGTTTGACTACTCATAATTGGAATCGTGGATATGATTTAGGGCGCGGCATTGGAAACACTTTTTCTTCGTTCGCCTCTGATAAATGGAATCAAGGATATATATCTGTTCAAAGAGCCAACACTGTTGTAAACAATATTGATAAATTTAACTGGCCTGGAGGAACTTCCGATGCTACCCGTAATCAAATACTGGGAGAAGCAAAAGCGTTGAGAGCATATTTTTACTTGGATTTAGTTAGTCTGTTTGGTAATATAATGTTGGTAGAGACAAATCCTGCAACAGTGGCAGAAAGTGAAGAAATACTTCAAGTAGATCCTAAAACAGTTTTTACCTTTATCTTGAAAGATTTGGAAGAAGCCATTGCCGGATTGCCGCAACAAGCTCCGAATAAATCTCGATTCGGCAAACCGGCTGCCCGTTTGCTTCGTGCTCGTGCTGCAGCTTACGCAGCAGGATATCTTAACGATAAGAGTTATTTCAATATCACATTAAGTGAGACTGAAGAATTACTAAAATCGCCGCTATCATTAGGTGATTATGCTTCTCTGTTTGTTACCGGAAACGAAAACGAATCTGAAGTAATGTTGGTGAAACGTTATACTCGTGAATCCACCAACAGTTGGGGAGACTGGTATAACAACTCTATTACAGGATATTGTGTGACAACACCAATTAAGGCATTAGTAGATGCGTATGAATATATTGGAGAAGAAAAACCCAACAGACCGTATGACAATAAAGAGCCTCGTTTTTATGCCAGCATCTATGCGCCCGGTACTATATTAAGGGATAAATACTATAATACAGTACCAAATAACACCGTAGTTAGAGATGGGAAAACTTATTTTGATCCGGCAAAGGATTACGGCGATTTGCAAGACAGGGAAATCTCCGTTGGAGATGTTTTGGGAGAAGAAGGTGGTGGTGAATGGAACAAGTCACCAACAGGTTTTACCTGGAAAAAATATTATGCGGAATCAGAGACTTGGACAACATGGAATTCATTCGTAGTATTTCGATTTGCAGAAGTATATTTATTAAGAGCTGAAGCATTGGTTGAAACCGGAGGAAGCGATGAAGAGGCCAAATCTTACATCAAAATACTTCGCGACCGTGCCGGCAATACCAACGATATTGATCAAGTAATTGGATCGATCTACGGAGGAAGTTTGCTTAATCTGATACGAAACGAACGACGTGTGGAGTTCGCCCAGGAAGGTCTACGTCTTGCTGACATCCGCCGTTGGAAAATCTTGTTAGATGTCATGAATAAACCTGCCCTCGGTATAGAATATCGTGATTTTTCAAGCGGAACACCAGTAAAGAAGAACATTATTCCACCTGCATTGACAGATGATGGATACAGAGTTACATTTATTGAAAAAGATTATTGGTGGCCTATCCCACAAACAGAAATCGATTTAAATAAAGGTCGTATCATTCAAAACAGTGGATGGTAATTGAAAGGAATATTATACTGTGCCCAGTTAGAAAATTGTACGTATTTATAATTCATAATTGGGCACAGTTGATATGATTTGTAAAATAATTATTACGTTGAAAGTTCGTTTTTATTATTAATATCATTTTTAAAATGAAAAGAAAAAATTATTTAGCTTTATGGATTTTGCTGTCCTGCTTGGTTTTACATGGCAATCAAATAAATGGACAAGAGACTGTTGACCGATGGGCAATTAATCCATCGGGTGGTATTACATGGACAATAGATTCAAGAATTCCTCATTCGGATCATATTGAAATGAGTGGCGAACAAATCTCTACTGTTCTCCGTTATGGTGTTGACAAAAATGGCGCTTTCGTTCTCGAACGCAGTTTCGTATGGCCTATGTTGCGAACTATACCAAACAATACTCATGCCAGCCTGATGCGCAGGTTCGGATGGAATTTTGTGACAGACATGTTACTGATAAATGGCAGAAGAACGGATCAAGAAAAAGTGCTAAGTATCAGTCTGGATGGCGTTATGACTGTAGTCAGTGAATTTCAACTTTCGGGAAGTCAGCGCTCCAGGACTCCACGCCTTAATAAACTGGAACTAACACGCTATCTTTTCCCTTCTACTAAGAAAGCTGCTTATTGCGAGAAATACGTCTTGAGAAATACAGGTGAGATACCCATCACAGTAGAGGCCCCCGAATTAAAATCCATCACTCGTACGGAACAGTCAGCAGGTGTAGACGGTGAATATGTTCTGGAGGCTTTTATCGAAGGATTGCCCGGTTGTATATTGAATGGCGGCGACTCAATAGTCATTCATTCCGGTTTTCTGGCTTACCGAAGTTCTGATAAAAGCGAACAGGTCAATGTGGAACAAGAATTGACTGAACGACGACAACTCATTGACCATTTTTGGAGTCGTCTTGTGTTGCACACTCCGGATTCCATTATAAACACCATGTTTGCCTTTGCCAAGATTCGCGCTGCTGAAAGTATCTATAAAACGAAAGGCGGTTATATGCATGGACCAGGAGGTGAATCCTACTATGCAGCTATATGGGCTAATGATCAGGCAGAATATATTAATCCATTCTTTCCTTTTCTGGGTTATGAAACAGGAAATATGTCTGCACTTAATTCTTTCCGGCATTTTGCCCGTTTTATGAACGATGATTACAACCCAATACCCAGTTCCATCATTGCCGAAGGTATTGATATTTGGCACGGAGCCGGCGACAGAGGCGATGGCGCTATGATTGCGTATGGCGCTGCACGTTATGCGTTAGCACGTGGCGACTTGCAGGAAGCTGAAGAACTTTGGCCCCTGATCACTTGGTGTCTTGAATTTTGTCGTCGTAACATCAATACTGATGGCGTTGTGGCTTCCGATTCCGACGAATTGGAAGGTCGTTTCCCTGCCGGAAAAGCCAACTTATGCACTTCATCGCTTTATTATGACGCCTTGCGATCGGCTGCTTTTTTAGGAAAGAGCCTTCGGAAACCATCGGCTCAAACTAACCAGTATGAACGACAAGCGCAAGCCTTACGAACAGCCATCGAACGCTACTTCGGTGCAACGGTGGAAGGATTTCATACCTACAGGTATTATGATGGCAACGATGTATTGCGTTCATGGATATGCGTTCCACTAACCATGGGCATTTACGATCGGAAGGAAGGCACCCTTCAAGCCTTGTTTTCTCCCCGACTCTGGACTGAAAACGGTTTGCTGACTCAAGCCGGAAGTACAACATTCTGGGACCGCTCCACCCTGTATGCCTTACGTGGTGTTTTTTCAAGTGGTGAAACGGAGAAGGCGATTGACTACCTGAAATTCTATTCCTGCCAAAGGTTATTAGGTGAACATGTACCTTATGCTATCGAAGCATGGCCGGAAGGAAGTCAGCGACAACTCTCAGCAGAAAGTGGGCTATATGCTCGCATTATTACTGAAGGTCTGTTTGGGATACGTCCCACCGGACTTAATTCATTTACCGTTTCACCCCGACTACCAAAGGAGTGGAATGAAATGTCGTTGAGTAATATATATGCCTTTGGAAGCTCTCCATTTGATATATGTGTCTATAGGCAGCCAAGAGGTATCCGACTTGAAATCCGCATTGAAGGAAAACCTGTGATTATCCGAACCGGTAAAGAAGACGACACATTTACAATTGATAACATCTTAAGAAAAAAATGAAAAATAAAAACAGTTTACTCATCATTCTTATGATGTTTTGCGGTTTAGCCTTTACCGGATACGCTCAAAAGGGCAGGATAACAGAAAACTTTGATTTCGGTTGGAAATTCCGTTTGGGCGAGGTGGAGGAAGCAAAAACTCTTTCTTTTAACGATGATGATTGGGACACGATTCAGTTACCTCACGATTTCAGTATCATACAAGAGCAAAAAGATGACAGACGATTAGGCGCAAATGGCTATTTTCCAGGTGGTATCGGGTGGTATCGAAAAACGTTTAACATACCTAAACGTTACGAAGGGAAGAAAGTGTTTATCTGTTTTGATGGTGTTTATCACAAAAGCGATGTGTGGCTTAATGGTCAATATGTGGGATTCTATCCCTATGGCTATGTGAGTTTTGAATACGACCTTACACCATATCTCCATATGGGGGAAAAAAATGTGTTGGTCGTACGCGTTGATCATTCTGACGCATCAACTTCACGCTGGTATAGCGGTTCGGGTATTTATCGCCATGTAAAACTAAAAATCGTAGACCAGGTGTATATTGATAATTGGGGGGTTTCCATTACTACGCCAGAGATATCTGCAGCAGAAGGTAAGGTTCGGATTGAAACAGTAATTCGTAACGAAAGTAATAGATCAGTAAATGTTCGCTTACTTACCGAGATATATTCTCCGGAAGGCAAAAAAGTAGGCAGTGCTTCACAAAACGCCAACATAACAGCTGGAAATAGTGATAGTATTTGGCAAAGTATAACTGTAAAACAGCCATTATTATGGGGTTTGGAAACGCCAGCGCTTTATACAGCCGTGACTAAAATCAATACCGGCAGTTATACAGATGAAATACGCACTTCTTTTGGTTTTAGGGTTTTGGCTTGGGATGCACAAAAGGGATTTTCGCTTAATGGAGAAATGCTGAAATTAAAAGGAGTCAATCTACATCATGACGGAGGGATATCCGTAGGGGTTGCTGTACCTGAACGGATTTGGGAAATGCGTTTAACACGCCTCAAAGATATTGGTGTCAATTTTATAAGGACATCACATAATCCGCCTGCACCTGAATTTCTGGATCTATGTGACCGGATCGGATTACTTGTCTTGGATGAATTTTTCGACAAATGGAAATCAGGTTATTACGATGCATACTACGACGAATGGTGGAAAACAGATTTGTTAATGACTTTGAAACGTGACCGTAACCATCCCTCTGTCATCCTATGGAGCGTGGGTAACGAAGTTCGTGAACAGGGATCACAGGAAGGTACAGAACGTCTGCAAACAATGGTGGAATTTGTTCATGCAAACGAACCTACCCGAAAAGTTACAGCAGGGTTATATCCTGACGAATCGAATCATAATGTTTATGGTTTTGCTGACAAATTGGATGTAGTCGGGCATAATTACAACGAACCATATTATGTGAGTGATAAGACAAACTATCCGCAACGAATCCTGTTGGGTACGGAAAATTATCTTTATTACAGAGGCTATGCAGGGAATGCTATGCACTTCGATGCGGAAAAACATTCTTGGCGGGATGTAATAGAAAATGATTGGGTTGTAGGTTGGGCGCTTTGGCCAGGTATTGACTATTTAGGTGAAACCGGTCGTTTTAATCTGAAAGGATGGCCTACCGGAATCATGTATACAAGCGGGCGTGAAAAAACGATTGCAGGACTTTACAGATCATTCTGGAAAGAAGAACCACAACTGAAAATTGCTGTCCTTGATGATGCGCTCGACATAGATCCGGGACCATTGAATTGGTCGTCACCCAAGATGATCAGTCATTGGAATTTTCCACATTATAGTAACCAGCTTATACGTGTACATACTTTCTCAAATTGTGATTCGGTAGAACTTCATATCAACAAACGTTCGCTGGGCAAACGCGCTGTGGGTGTTTGGAACAATCAAACAATTGCATGGACAGTGCCATATGCCAACGGCGTATTAAAAGCGACAGGGTATAAAAATGGTGAAGCTGTTATTACGGAAGAACTCCACACTGTCGGCGACCCGGCAAACATTGTCTTGAAAAACCTTTATCCATCAGTACAGGCAGACGGACAGGATGTTGCCTTGATTGAAATTAGCCTGACAGATGTAAACGGTTTACCGGTACAACACGACGATCGAAACATCTCTGTTACTGTGGAAGGCGAGGGCGTTTTCGCAGGTCTTGACAATGGCGATTTGCGGATGCGCGAACCTATCGGAACGAACCGAATCTCTACCTGGTTTGGTCATTGTCTGTTAGTAGTGCGTTCAAAACAAAACCCTGGAGAAATCCGCATAACAGTCCAAAGCGAAGGACTACCGGATGAATTGATGACCATTTTTTCTCGTTAAAGCGAGATTGTATTGATATTTGTCAATTAATAAATGCAAAATACATATCTTTGTGAAGAAAAACTGTTATCGGAGTGGGCTCAACAATTTAAAATACAACACAGGTGTTTATATACATAATTCAAGCAATCATTCAATTTAAAAACATATGGTACGTAACTTTTTCGCCTTATCTATTTTTGTGTGTGTTTTGGTTTCATGTAACAACATTCCAGCACGCGAATCTATTGATCTTCAAGGGAAATGGAGATTTGCGCTTGATTCATTGAATCGGGGAGAACAGGATCAATGGTATGCTCAACAATTGAGCGACGAAGTGATTCTTCCCGGTACGACAGATACCAACAAAAAGGGTGTTTTAAATACAAAATATGATGAAACATCTAATCTTTCCCGCGCGTATTCGTATAGAGGGAAAGCATGGTACCAACGGGAAATAGAAATACCTGAAAAATGGTCTTCCAAAAAGCTGAAATTAACTTTAGAGCGGACAAAACCCACCAAAATATGGATTGATGGTGATTTTGTCGGGAGCATGAGAAATATTTCAACCGAACAAATATACGACCTGACCGGGAAATTAGCTGCGGGTAAACATACGCTGACAATCATGGTGGATAACGGATTTTCTGTACCGCGGCAAATATTATCAAGTTCGCATGCTTATACCGAATCGACCCAGACAAACTGGAACGGGATTATCGGCCAAATTCGGATTGACGCAATGTCTTCATTTCACATAAAGGATATTCAGGTATTTCCTGATGCAAAAGCAAAAAAAGCAACCATAAAAATTTACCTGAACAGGCCTCCCGGGAACAGTGAAAGGGCAGAGATAACCGTCTTGGCCGAAGCTTGTAATTCAATCAAAAAACATCGTGCCAGGATGGTTGAAGACATTGATAATCACATGGATATGATAGATGTCCTGTTGGAATTAGGCGATGATGCCTTGTTGTGGGACGAATTTGATCAGGCATTTTATGCATTAACCGTTTCAATAAAAGGCAAAGGATTTAGCGATATTTCCCAAACCACCTTTGGACTAAGGGATTTCAGTGTAAGCGGTACTCAGTTCACCATCAACGATTACACCACATTCCTGAGAGGTAAACACGATGCATGTATATTCCCTTTGACCGGTCATGTGGCGATGGATGTCGACTCATGGAGGAGGTATTTCAGTATCGCCCGGTCATACGGGATCAATCACTACAGGTTTCATTCATGGTGTCCTCCCGAAGCTTGTTTTATAGCCGCTGACATGGAAGGCGTCTACCTTCAACCGGAATTACCCTATTGGGGAAGCTTTAACAGAAGGGATACTGTGCTGATGACATTCTTGACTGAGGAAGGGATTTCCATTCAGCAAGCGTACGGGAATCATCCATCGTTTGTCATGTTTGCGCTTGGAAATGAATTAGGCGGCGATCGGGAGCTGATGTCTGAGATGGTACAAACATTCAAAAATATTGACAACCGGCACCTATACGCTACAGGTTCAAATAATTATCTGGGATTCAACAAACAAGCCGAAATAGATGATTATTTTACTACCTGTCGTGTCGGAGCGGAAGAACCCAACCGTTTCAATACCCATGCAAGAGGGTCGTTTTCGTTTGCCGACGCATACGATGGGGGTTATATCAATCATACTTATCCTAATTCAGTAATGAATTTTGACACAGCGGTATCCTTATGCCCTGTTCCTATCATTAGCCATGAAACAGGTCAGTTTCAGGTATATCCAAACTATCAAGAGATGGAAAAATATACCGGTGTATTGAAACCCTATAATTTCGGTGTGTTCAAAGAACGTCTCGAAAAAGCGGGAATGGCAGGTCAGGCAGATGATTTCTTCAAAGCATCCGGCAAGTGGTCGGCTTTATTATACAAGGCTGATATAGAAATGGATCTCCGGACGAAAGGATTTGGAGGGTTCCAACTATTGGATTTACAGGATTATCCTGGACAAGGTTCGGCTTATGTGGGCATATTAGATGCTTTTATGGATAGTAAAGGACTGATCACCCCTGAGGAATGGAGGGAGTTCTGTTCGGAAGTAGTGCCGTTGTTTGTTACGTCCAAATTCTGCTATACCCATGATGAACCGTTGTCAGGAGAAATAGTGATTGCCAATTATTCCCGGTCTGCGTTCGACAACCGGCAATTGGAATGGAAATTAACGAATGAAAACGAAGATATACTGGATTCCGGCATAAACCCTCTTTCCGTCAAACAGGGTTCTTTGACAACGATTGGAACGATTCAACCGGATATTTCATCTGTAAAGAAAGCAAGCAAACTGATTTTAAGCCTTAGCATCGTCGGAACGGAATATAAAAATTCATATCCGCTATGGGTTTATCCTGCTTACAAAGAGATTGAAACACCTGCAAATATACTGGTTAGTACAAAGTTAGATCAAACGGTTGAGGAGACATTAAAGCAAGGAGGAAAAGTCTTATGGTTCCCTGATCATCAAGCGTATGAACAAATGACGGTTGGCGGACTGTTTCAAACAGATTACTGGAATTTCAGAATGTTTAAATCCGTATGCGAACGGATGGGCAAACCTGTATCTCCGGGTACATTAGGGATTCTAACGAATCCGGATCATCCTGTATTTAATGATTTCCCCACTGATTTTCACTCAAACTGGCAATGGTTTTCCATGATTAAACAGAGCCGTCCATTTATATTAGACAATGCACCCAAAGACTATTTGCCTATTATACAGGTGATTGACAATATCGAACGGAATCATAAATTGGGATTGCTTTTTGAATTTTGTATCGGCAAAGGAAAACTGCTTGTATGTATGTCCGACCTCCCTGCTATCATAGACAAACCGGAAGCCCGGCAACTATATACAAGTATCTTGCATTATATGAATTCCGATACGTTCAGTCCTGCCTGTCAGATATCCTGGCAAGAACTGTCTGCTTTATTCAGCATCCAATCGGAAGCCTTTCGCACAAAAACATTAGACAATATATCTTATCAATAAATAAAAAGCCAATTTTTCAAAAACTTAGAAACTGTTAAATTTTAAACAGTTTCTAAGTTAATTCGATACGCCACACTTGCATTAACATAACCGTCATTTTTAATCCCCTAATGTGGCTACCATTATTGCTTTGATGGTGTGGAGGCGGTTTTCGGCTTCGTCGAAGACGATGGACATGGGGGATTCGAATACTTCATCCGTCACTTCCATGGCTTTCAAACCGAATTTCGCATGAATGTCGCTGCCAATCGTTGTTTCTAAATTATGGAATGAGGGCAGGCAGTGCGTAAATTTCACATTCGGATTGCCTGTTTTTTGCACGACATCCATATTTACCTGATAAGGTTGTAATAATTGGATGCGCTCGTTCCATATCTCATCAGGTTCGCCCATGGATACCCATACATCGGTATACAAAAAATCAACGCCTCTCACTGCTGTGTCCACATCGTCGGTAATGGTTATTTTCGCTCCGGTCTCTTTGGCAATCGCCTCACATTGAGCGACTAACTTAGCATCCGGCTGACAGCTTACGGGGGCTGCGGCGCGAAAGTCCATTCCCATCTTCGCTGCGCCAACAATCAGTGAGTTACACATATTATTCCGCGCATCGCCCAAGTAACAGAAAGCCACCTGATTCAGTGGTTTGTCTACATGTTCCGTCATGGTCAGCAAAGCAGCTAAGACTTGAGTCGGATGAAATTCGTCCGTTAAGCCGTTCCAGACAGGAACGCCTGAGTATAACGCCAGTGTTTCAACAATTGTCTGCGAAAATCCCCGGTATTCTATGCCGTCGTACATCCTGCCTAATACGCGTGCCGTATCTTTCACCGAATCTTTCTTGCTCATCTGAGAGCCCCAGGGGCCTAAGTATGTGACGTGAGCCCCCTGGTCGTATGAAGCTACTTCAAAAGCGCAACGGGTGCGGGTAGAGTCTTTTTCAAACAACAAAACAATGTTTTTACCTTTTAACTTTTGTTGTTCGGTCCCTTCTTTTTTTGCCTTTTTCAGCGATGTCGACAACTCCAACAAGTATTGTATTTCTTGCGGTGTGAAGTCTAATAACTTCAGAAAACTTCTGTTTTTGAGATTGATAGCCATTGTCATGTATTGTTAAATCAAATTGTGTTTGTTTACAAACTCTTTAAGCACACCCACCAAATTAGGATAGCCTATTTCCTGCAGGTCATAACCGACTTTCACGGCAGGTTGTTTGATCTTTACAATACGTTGCAGATCGATTGGCGTTGCAATAATCACAGCATCGCAGGGAGTATTGGCAATCGTTTCTTCCAAGTCTCTCACTTGCTGTTCACCATAACCCATAGCAGGCAATAAAATACCGATATCGGGATACGTTTGAAAGGTCGTTTGTAATTTCCCGACAGCATAAGGTCTGGGGTCGACCAATTGTTCGGCTCCAAACTTAGATGCAGCCACTGTCCCGGCGCCGATTTTCATTTCCCCATGTGTCAGGGTAGGGCCGTCTTCGATGACTAATACTTTTTTACCGGTTATCAGTTCGGGTTTATCAACAGTCAGGTAAGAAGCGGCATCGATAACGATGGCCTTCGGGTTGATCTTGGCAATATTTCTGCGGACAATATTGATNTTTTCTAACGANGCGGAGTCGATTTTGTTGATACAGATAACGTCAGCCATCCGGGCAACTACTTCGCCGGGGTAATAGGAGACTTCGGCATTGGGACGCAAGGGGTCGACAACGCCAACCATTAAATCGGGGGTATAGAACGGGAAATCGTTGTTTCCGCCATCCCACAAGATAATATCGCATCCGTCAGGGTCGTTTTCTGCTTCGCGCAGAATGGCTTCATAATCGACACCGGCATAGATCACGTTGCGTTTTGTTACCACATGCGGTTCGTATTCTTCCATTTCTTCGATCGTACAGTCGTGTTTCTTCAAGTCGTCCACCGTAGCGAAACGCTGTACTTTCTGTTTGACCAAATCGCCGTAAGGCATTGGGTGGCGGATGGCTACCACTTTCAGTCCCATCTCAACCAATATTTCGATAATTCGCCGTGAGGTTTGGCTCTTGCCGCAACCTGTACGTGTAGCGCCTACGGCAATAACCGGTTTGGTCGATTTGACCATGGTTTGACCAGGTCCGAGCAACCAGAAATCGGCGCCCGCCGTATTCACAACAGCGCTCATATTCATCACCCGCGGGTACGGAACATCGCTGTACGCAAACACGCAAACATCCACGTTGAGTGTCTGAATAAGGCTTTTGATTTCCGATTCGGCATAAATCGGAATACCCTCCGGATATAAGTCACCCGCTAAGGCTGCAGGATACTTTCTCCCGTCAATATCAGGAATTTGTGCTGCGGTAAAAGCAACAACGTTATAATCGGCATTCCCCCTGAAAAAGGTGTTGAAGTTATGGAAATCTCTTCCGGCAGCACCAATAATGATCACATTTCTTTTTTTCATCTTCTTGTATATTTATTTAAAATTTTGTGCAAAGGTATAGATTTTTTTCAGGAAAAAACAAATTTTGCGTAAAAAATGTATAAGTATACATATATTTTTCAAAAAAATGTATAAGTATTCAGATTTTTATTACCTTTGCCGGCTAATTTACATTAATAATAATAGTATGTCAACAACACAGCAATTTATGGATTTGGAAGACCGGTACGGAGCGCATAATTACCATCCCCTGCCGGTAGTGTTATCGCGTGGACAAGGGCCTTTCGTATGGGATGTGGACGGGAAGCGGTATTTCGACTTTTTATCAGCTTATTCAGCTGTCAACCAGGGTCACTGCCACCCGAAGATTGTAGCGGCTCTTAAGGCACAGGCCGAACAGTTATGCCTGACTTCTCGGGCTTTCTACAACGATTGTTTAGGGCCTTATGAGCAATATGTGACCGAATGTTTTCAATATGATAAGGTATTGGCTATGAATTCAGGCGCTGAGGCGGTCGAAACAGGACTGAAATTAGCCCGTCGTTGGGGATATGTCCGTAAAGGAATCGCAGAAAATGAGGCCATTATCGTCGTTTGTGAGGGCAACTTCCACGGACGCACGATCAGTATTGTATCGATGTCGACCGACCCCGACAGTTTCGGACAATTCGGCCCTTTTACCCCGGGATTTATCAAGATACCTTACAATGATTCCAAAACGCTTGCAGAAGTGTTGGATAGATATGGCAAACAGATTGCCGCCTTTTTGGTTGAACCCATCCAGGGTGAAGCCGGCGTTTTTGTCCCGGATGAAGGTTATCTNAAGGAATGCTTTGATCTTTGCAGGCAGCATAATGTGCTGTTTATAGCTGATGAGATACAGACCGGNATTGGNCGGACGGGAAAGATGCTGTGTTGCGAGCATGAGGGTGTTCGTCCCGATATGGTGCTGCTGGGTAAGGCTCTCTCAGGCGGTGTATTGCCGGTATCGGCAGTGCTTGCTGACGACGATATTATGCTGACCATCAAACCGGGAGAGCACGGTTCAACTTTCGGTGGCTTCCCCTTGGCTTGTAAAGTTGCCATTGCCGCATTAGAGGTAATCAAAGAAGAAAAATTATGCGAACGTGCAGCATACTTAGGAGAAATTTGCCGGAAGGCATTACGTAAGATACCTTCTGATCGTATTTCGTTGATTCGCGGCAAGGGCTTACTCAATGCGATCATCATTGAACCGCAGGATGGTATTGAAGCCTGGGATGTATGTGTGCGAATGGCTGAGAATGGCTTGATAGCCAAACCTACCCACCGCCATATTATCCGCCTGGCGCCGCCTTTGGTGATTACCGAAGAACAATTGATGGAGTCATTGGAGATTATTCAGCAAAGCATTTTGTCGTTTGCTTAATTTCACTTGCAGTTGTATTACAAGTAGATTGCTTCCTGCTTCGCACCTTGCAGTCGCAATGACGGGAAAGCGTCTTTTGCTTAATTTCTCTTGCAGTTGTTCTACAAGGGCTCGAACCTTGAATTTCAGGACCAGAATCTGACGTGTTACCATTACACCATAGAACAATGATTGTCATGGGGATTTATTCCCCATGTTCATTTTCGGGTGCAAAATTATAAATTAATTATAATTCTTCCAAATATTTAGGTTATATTTGTACCCCGTAGAGAAGTAAGGACGTAAATTTTACGAATGGACGAAACAAATATGCTTATGGAGGCTATTGTGAAAGGCCTCCAGGAAAAAAAGGGAAAAAAGATAACGGCAGTAGACATGACATTGCTGTCAGGGGCGATTTGCCGGTATATGATTATTTGTGAAGGCAACAGTTTGAATCAGTTGTCGGCGCTGTCCGACTCCGTGTGGGATATTGTGCGGAAAGATACGGGCGAAAAACCGTTGTCGATAGATGGCAATCGTAACTCTCCATGGATCGGAATGGATTATGGCACGATTCTTGTACATCTGTTTTTGCCCGAATACCGTTCGTTTTATAATCTCGAAAATCTCTGGGCAGATTCAACAATCAACGTAATACCGGATTTAGATTGACAAGATAGATTTTTATAAGTTATTATGGAAGAGACAAATAACCAGCCAAAGAATAATAAACCGAAAACCCGTCTCAGCGTGTATTGGCTCTATGGAATTATTCTCATAGTCCTGATGGCGCTTTTTTGGACGAATAATAATTCAGATGTAAAAGAATTGGGATGGACTGAATTTCAGCAATTAGCGAAAGAAGACGTGTTCCTGAAAATGGAAGTTTTCAACAAAAAAAATGTCCTTGAAGCAACTGTCAAGACAGATAAAAGGCATCTTGTTTTTAAAGATGGCTTCGACCACCTTGGCTCAAACCCCAAAGTATTTGTCAAAATCCCTTCGCCTGATAAATTTTCCGAATTTCATGACAAGATAAGCGAAGAAAATGGAATCAGCGCACCTGTCAGCTTTAAGGAAGGAGAAGATATGTTGTGGAATATCCTGATCACTGCCGCGCCGTTTGCCATCATCATCTTCTTATGGATCTTTTTTATGCGTCGAATGGCCGGAGGTGGCTTTGGCGGACAGGGTGGAATTTTCAGCGTGGGAAAATCAAAAGCACAATTGTTTGATAAAAACACCAATAACCGTGTCACCTTTAAAGATGTCGCCGGGTTGGCAGAAGCAAAACAGGAAATCGAAGAAATCGTTTCGTTTCTTAAAAACCCGGGTAAATATACGGAATTAGGAGGCAAGATTCCGAAAGGAGCCTTGTTGGTGGGTCCTCCGGGTACTGGTAAGACATTGCTTGCCAAGGCAGTAGCAGGCGAAGCGAATGTGCCGTTCCTGTCGTTATCGGGATCGGATTTTGTGGAGATGTTTGTAGGCGTAGGTGCGTCGCGCGTACGCGACCTTTTCCGGCAGGCCAAAGAAAAGGCTCCCTGCATCGTTTTTATTGATGAGATAGACGCTGTCGGCCGCGCCCGTGGCAAAAATATCAACGTGAACAGCAATGACGAACGTGAAAGCACACTGAACCAGTTGCTTACCGAGATGGACGGTTTCGGATCGAATAGCGGAGTGATTATCTTGGCTGCCACCAACAGGGCGGATGTATTGGATAAAGCCTTGCTTCGTGCCGGACGGTTCGACCGGCAGATTCATGTCGAATTACCCGACCTGAACGAACGGAAAGAGATTTTCGGTGTGCATCTACGTCCGCTTAAAATAGACCAATCGGTCGACGCTGACTTTTTGGCACGTCAAACTCCCGGATTTTCAGGCGCCGACATCGCCAATGTATGCAACGAAGCCGCATTGATCGCCGCACGCGAAACGAAAAGTTTTGTCCAAAAGGAAGATTTTACAAGTGCCATCGACAGGATTGTCGGCGGACTTGAAAAACGTTCGCGGATTACGACTGCACACGAACGCAAAAGCATTGCCATTCATGAAGCAGGACATGCCTCTATCAGTTGGTTGCTTGAACATGCCAATCCGTTGGTCAAGGTAACCATTGTGCCGCGTGGAAAGGCGCTGGGTGCAGCATGGTACCTGCCCGAAGAACGTCAAATCACCACGCGCGAACAGCTACTCGATGAGATGTGCGCTACCTTGGGAGGGAGGGCAGCCGAAGAATTGTTCCTCAAGGAGATCTCGACAGGCGCATCGAACGACTTAGAGCGCGTAACCAAACAGGCGTATGCCATGGTTGTATTTTTTGGCATGAGTGATAAACTGCCGAACCTGAACTATTATGACTCGTCGGGGCAAGACTGGGGATTCACCAAACCGTACAGCGAAGAAACGGCCAAACTGATTGACGAAGAAGTGCAGACCATCGTAAACACCCAATACAAACGCGCGAAAACCGTCTTATTGGAAAATGCGGAGAAACATAGTCAATTGGCTGAACGTCTGTTGGATACGGAAGTGATTTATTCGGAGGATGTGGAGGAAATCTTCGGTAAACGCCCGTGGATTTCACGTTCACAGGAGATTATGGAACAAAAAGAGAATGGTTAATTAGTTCGTCGGGTTTAAGGAATGATGTGTTGAAAGATATAATTACAAGGGCATTGACCGGAATCGTTTTTGTTGCGGTTGTAGTTGCTGCAATTTGTTTGCATCCGTTCAGTTTTGTAGCGCTATTTACGCTTGTTGTCGGAATAGCTATATGGGAGTTTTACAGCATCGACAAAGAAAACAAAAGTTGGCGTAAAGTGATAGGAATCGTTGCCGGGATGTACCTGTTCATGGCAACGTTTTTGTATGCCGGCGGATTTGTATCCATCCGGATCATGTATCCGTATATTGTTTTCTTGTTAGGGGTATTGGTATCTTCATTATATCATCTGACATCAAACCCGGTCAAAAATTGTGCCATGTCGCTTTTCGGCCAGTTTTATATCGCAGGATTACTCTCGACACTGAATTTTATTGTATTCGACCCGGTCACCAAACAATTTTTCCCTTATTATGCCTTGCTGATTTTTATCTTTGTCTGGCTAAACGATACAGGAGCGTATCTGTCAGGAATCACATTGGGCAAACATCGTTTATTTCAACGCATCTCACCGCTCAAATCATGGGAAGGTTTTGTAGGTGGATTAATATTAACCATATGTTTTTCTATTGGAATTGCCTGTTACTTTCCGGAGATACTCACCTGGTATCATAGCGTAGCGATGGCTATTGTGACTGTCGTTTTTGCAACGTATGGCGACCTCGTTGAGTCTCTGTTGAAACGCACAGGTGAGGTGAAAGATTCAGGCATATTGCTTCCCGGACACGGAGGCATATTAGACCGTTTCGACAGCGTGATCATGGCAACCCCCGCTGTATTACTTTACATAGAACTTTTTATTCGAAATTAAATGTAAACACAATCATTCGCGAAGTAGCTTTCGATAAGGCCTGTGTCATAATCATATCGGATTCGTGAATCAAATCTCCCCGGTTTTTTTCCAATACATCGTTTAGTCCGAAGCAAAATTTGACTTCCGGACAAAGTTTAAAGAAGGGTAAATAGATATCGCAACCGAATCCTACTTCAACTCCATAATCAAAGCCTTTCAACAAGATCGGCTCCCCTTTTTTGCGTCCCATATCAAACGCTGCAAAGACACCGGTAAGCACATAAGGACGGTAATTGTTCAGGCGCATGGAGGAGAATTTCACATCTACCGGCAACATCAGGTAGTTGGAGCGCACGAAAGTCTGTAGACGTTGTCCGTTAATTTTATCAGCTGCATAATCTTTCGTAACAGCGGTCAAGGCTTTGTCGCCAAAATGAACCGTAGGCGAAAACCGTAAATTCATATAGGGATTCAAAAAGAGGTCACCCATCACGCCCACACTAAATCCGGGAGAATAGGAAGGAATTTCTACGAACCAAACATCGCCATCGGGCGAAACAGCGCCCGAATTGGTCAATATCAAATCCTGGGTATGTAAACCGATATGAAAGCCTAAATGAACCCATCTCATATCAGCATAAGGCTGGTTTTTAGGCCGTTGTGTTTGAGCTACCAAACCGGTAACGGTTAGGCTACATACGCAAATAATGATAAGTAATCGCTTCAATTCCGTACATGTTTTGTTTCTAATAACGTTGGATAAAAAAAGTTATTGCAGGAAACCGGTTGAAATAAGAAAAAAAACAATTTCCAAATCGCCGAAGAATAAAAAAAAATGCCTGGAAGTTTTTATTATGCAAAGAAAAGATTATTTTTGCACCAAGTTTAATTTTAAATGTTATCAAAATGGCTTATGTAATTAGCGAAGATTGTATTGCATGTGGTTCATGTATTAGCGAATGTCCCGTAGAAGCTATCATGGAAGGTGATATCTATTCGATTGATCCTGAAATATGTACGGATTGCGGCACTTGTGCTGACTCATGTCCTTCAGAGGCAATCCACCCCGGTGAATAAAAAAACACACCATGTAGAGACGCGGCATGCCGCGTCTCTATTCTTCTAACAATTCCAGTTTCCGTCGTGATAATCTTTTTGCATCCAGGGTAGATTTTCATGGCGGTAGAATGGCGCAAGTTGAACGGTAAGTTCCTGCATTCTTTCCGCCGGCATCGGTTGAAAATTGTGCAGGATATCCATATTTGATTTGACGACATTGATACTGTCCATGCCCAACGCAAGTGCGTGAGGGCCTTCCAACGTCAAGGCATATTTGATCAAATCGGTCACGGCCAAACCTTCGACCGTCTCTCTCGGTCGTACGGATTTCATTAACAGGAAACCCATATTTTTCTCTTTGGCCGTTTGTGATGCTATTTGGTGACGGTTGGCAATGGGGGGATAATGATTCAAGGCAATCAACATGCTGTCGAACGATGCGCGATTGGTCATTTCTTTTGCTGCCAATGGGTCGGCATGACATGAAAAGCCAATAAAACGCGTCACCTTTTCTTCTTTCATCCGTAATACGACATCTATCAGATTCCCTTGTTGGCTCATTTGGTTGACATCGTCGATCGATTCCACGCTATGGATTTTGAGCATATCCAACCTGTCGGTTTGCAGGCGTTTCAAGCTCAGTTCGATTTGTCTCATTGCTTCCGATGGGTCGCGGGCAGCCACTTTGGTGGAAAGGAATATTTCCTTGCGGCGTGTTTTAACCACATCGCCTAAGCGTACTTCACTGAGGACAAGTTGGGTCGGTTGCGCTTTCCCCGGAGGAAGGGCGATCGTGTTGTCGTACGTATGGGCTGTATCCCAATAGTAGAATCCGTTATCCAATGCAAAATTGAGCATATCGTACGCTTCTGCATCGCTATCCATATGGCAAAAACGGCTGCCAAGACCCAGTACGATTCGTGGAATACGGACACCTGTGTTGCCGAACAAGACTGTCGGCAGTCCTTTCGCATCATATCCGCCATTACTCCCGCCTGTACTCCCACCTGTACAACCGGTAGTCAACAGGCTCGTTCCAACCAAAGCAAGGCCTGCACCTGCGGTTGTCTTCAAAAAATCTCTTCGTTTCATCATAATGTATTGTTATTTTTTAAAAAATCATGCACACTGAACCGCAAATATAGTGGTAATTTTACATATTACATACTGTCCCGTCGATTTTTCATAGCGATAAGCCTGTAACTTGTCCATTTCTTAGCTTATTTTTCGATCTATTTTGGATGAAAACCGTTTTTTATATTAATTTTGTGCCATGTATAACGTAAAGAAAGCATTGAGTTTATGAATACCAGACGATCGCTTAGATTTTTCAATACAACCGGACCTTGCAATCCGGACGACCATTATATGCTTCCGCCCGAAAACAGGCTTGTGGGGGCGCAGTTGGATCGCTATATCAGAGACAAGCTCTACTGGGTACTTCATGCGCCGCGACAAACCGGAAAAACAACGTTCCTGCAAAGCTGGATGCGTGAAATCAATGCCAAAGGCGAAGCTATTGCCTGTTATGTGACTGTGGAAGACTGCCAATCAATTCCCGACAGAAAAGAGGGTATGACTGTTATTTATAAAGCGATATGCGATTTCGCTGATTGGGCTGGATTACCCGTTCCTTTGATTAAAGATAAACGACCGGATGGACTTTTGCGGACAACCTTAAAAAAATGTGCCGAACTTGTAGCGCCCAAGCCATTAGTTGTTCTTTTCGATGAAGTCGATGTGCTTGTTGGCGAAACAATGATCAGCTTTCTGCGCCAGTTGCGTAGCGGGTTTTCATCACGCGGAACCGGCAAATTTCCCGTATCAATTGCATTGGTGGGTATGCGCGACCTAAAGGATTATCTTACTGCCTCCAAAGGCGGTGTAGCGCCTAACCCCGGTTCGCCATTTAATATCAAAGCCGATTCGGCTGTATTGTCAAATTTTCAGCAGGAAGATATCGTACATTTATTCGCTCAACGGACTGCCGAAAACGGTCAACAAATCACACCCGAAGCATTGGATTATGTATACGAACAATCCAAAGGGCAACCATGGATTGTCAATAACTTATTGATGCGGGCAACTATGCGTATCCTTGATTGGGAAAGTACCGAAACAGTGACTTTGGATCATGTCGAAGAGGCTCGTCAACAGATGATTCTTGCACGTGAAACACATTTGGATGCGTTGGCTGAAAGGCTGAAAGAACCGGGCGTACGCAGTGTCATTGAGCCGATCATCACCGGTGAAATGAAGCCAAACATGGCCACAAGCAATGCTTTCAGGCTTTGTCTGGATTTAGGTTTAGTAGCATTGGAGCGGGGAACACCAGTCATAGCCAATCCGATCTACCGCGAAGTGATTGCACGTCAACTCACTTTTGGACAGCAAACAGCTATCCCCGAACCTAACTGGCAATGGCAACAACCGGATGGGACATTGGATATGGACAGGATTATGAAAGAATTTCAAAAATTCTGGCGGCGTCACAGTGATGTCTGGGAATCGCAGGCGGATTATTATGAGGCCTTTCCACACCTTTTATTGATGGCTTTTCTGCAAAGGATTCTTAACGGAGGTGGAAATGTCGAAAGAGAATACGCTGCCGGACGCGGACGAATGGATTTATTAGTTGAATATAATGGTCGAGCGCATATCATTGAAATCAAATTGATTCATTACTACGACACTCCACAAATCGTCAGGGAAGAAGGATTGGAACAAATCAAGTGGTATCGAGACAAGTTTTCACCCGGAACACCTGCCTACTTAGTCATTTTCGACCGTCGCCCCGAAGCGAAACAACAACCATGGGATGAACGTATCACCTGGGAATTTGAAGATGGTATCACCATCTTGGGATGCTAAAAAACTTAATATCAACCTGCCCGAATTATTATCCAAAAGAAACTATTAGAATGGATAATACTCAATTTCCGAGCGACTATCTGTATATCAATGATATGTTATCCAAGGCCATCCTGAACCGGCAGGCAACCTTCCCGCTCAACTGCTACTGTCGCAAACGCCGGACGAAACGTTTGAAGAAAATTTGTTTACCTGTTTCCCCAACGACACAACGTATAACTGGAATATCAAATACTTCGGCCCACTCTATATCCCCGGCAAGGGCGACAGACTTGATTTGAATATGCAAAATATCGTTCTTTATCGATCTTTGATTCAATACGAAACCGAAAAAACAACATTTTTAAATAATTGAGATAGTCACCCATGTGTTGCATCACTTCTGCCTTTCCTTGCAAACAACTACCACATTTTTTCGATTGTCACTGATGCGCTTTGTACTTCGCCTCCCAACGGAGGATTCAATTTGGATAATTTGATTTTCAGGTAGGATAACTGAGGAAATGCAGTTTTCAACGCGCTCGAAATTCGCGCTGTTATGTGTTCTAATAATTTAGACGGACATTCCATCTCTTTTTGTACCACCCTAAACACTTCGGAATAATTGATGGTATCTTTCACGTCATCACTCAAACAAGCTTTCTCGACAGGACCGGCATAGGAAACATCTACCACAAAGTTATTCCCTACCTTCGTTTCTTGTGGCGAAATTCCATGATACGCATAGAATTTCATCGCATTTAATTCGACTACAATTTTCATTATTGTTGATTGAACGGTAAAAATACAACAAAGAATCCTATTGGAAAAGAAAATTTGTATATCTTTGCGCAAACTACATAAAAATTTTTACGATGCGAACAAGACAGGAAGAAATACAAGTTGGTAACAGTAGCGGCGGAGTACATAATGTACTCGCCGGAGGTACGGTTGTTTCCGGTACGATTAATACCGAATCTGATTTTCGGATTGACGGACGTATTGAAGGCGATATCATCTGTAAAGGTAAGATTGTCGTTGGTCCTAAAGGAGGTATCCATGGAAATATCACTTCCGATCATGCAGAGATATTAGGGGATGTGGAAGGCAGCATTTGTATCAAGGAAATACTGATTTTTAAATCATCAGCCAATATCAAAGGTGATATTTTCGCCCAAACACTTGAAATCGAACCGGGTGCACGTTTCAACGGCACATGTAAGATGTCGGGAAAGAATCCAATAGAGGCCCCTAAAATCAATCTATCCCAGCCCAAACAAGATTAAGCATCTGTTTGAAATTTTAAACAGATGCTAAGATTATCTTCCGCTCGTTTCAATCATTTCACGAATTTGCCGATTCAACTCATTGGCCTGGAGAAGTTGTTCGAGTGAGCCATACATGCGATAATCCCAGCGATGATCGGGGTTTGCAGGAATGTTGATTCGTTCGGCTGCAGGAACACCGGATTTCAAATCACTCATTGCAAGCCAGTCCTGTAATGGAATGATGGCCAACATAGACGTTGCTTGCAGGTGATTTATTAAAATTTGTTTGGCAATATCGGCAGTACAACGCTGCGGCGCCTCCCCGACACCTTGCAATACCGATTCATAATAATGCTGTGTCGTCAGCCGGTTTGTTTCCCACCAGCTTCGCAACGGTTCCATATCGTGTGTCGATGTTGTACAGACTGATAAATAGGGGACTCTTTGCAGATCGGTGAAATCCGTACCGGCCGCTTTAGGTGTTCGTTCCAATTCCAAGGTCAGTATATGCAATTGTTCCATCACTTCATGTACCGGTTTGGGAATCATTCCCAGATCTTCTCCGCAAATCAACATTTCGGTACAATCCACCAACGGAGTCAAGCGCTTCAAAGCCTCCTTTTTCCAAAAATCCGTATGCCGTTCGTAGAAAAAATCATCGGATAGCTGTTGAAATGCTTTTTGTTCTGTAGCGTGTAAACTTTGGAAAATATAGGATTGTGATGCCTGGATGCGCGGGTGATATTTATTTTTTTCATACGGGTCTTCCACAAAAAGAACCTCATTGGCTATTTGAAGTAATCCATCCCTGATGGATTGGTCGCATAAGTTAACGATTTTTCGTTGCGTATCACACCATGGTTGCAAACCCATCAAACCATCGCTATCGCTTTCCAAATAATTTTTAGCTACTCTTGTAGCTTCATTACCAAACAATTCAACTAAATACCGGGGATGAATCTGTGGTTTCAGGTATCGTTTATCGAATACGAAACCATACTTTTCGATCTCATCCGTCGAAAGAGGGATGGCCGGTTTGAAGTGACCACACAACCCCTGTACATAGTCATACGGTATCTCCCAAATGCGAAAAAAGCCCAGGATATGGTCGATACGCAGACAGTCCACATATTCACTGATTTTACGAAAGCGTTTCTTCCACCATGCATACCCGTCTTGTTCCATCACCTCCCGGTTGTAAGTCGGGAATGACCAGTTTTGGCCGTTTGCAGAAAACAAATCGGGCGGTGCGCCGGCTTGCATATCGCAGTTGAAGTATGATGCCTCCATCCATGCCTCTACGCTATTGCGACTGATGCCTATGGGCAAATCACCTTTCAGTATCACACCCATTTCGCGTGCATAATCCGATACGGCATTAAACCGGGTGTGTAACACAAATTGCAAAAAGCAGGTAAAAGAAAATTCCTGCCTGAACTTATTCGATTTCATCTTTAAATCCTGTGCCATCGACGGCCGGTAAACTGCATTTTTTTGAGGCCATAACCTGAAGTCGGCAGTCTTGTATGTATCGCGGTAATAACAAAAGACAGCATACGGCTCCAACCATGAACTGTTATCGCGACAAAACAATTGAAAATCTTCGTTATGTTGTATTTGCTCTTTTTCCTGTTCGAAATAGAGGCGGCAATACCGCATTTTAGCTTTAATAACCCGTTCATAACAAATAGTATCCGTTTTATTCAACCTTTTTTGTTTGGTGTTGTAAGCAGAAGCTAACTTCGCATCCTTTAATTCTCCCAAATCGGATAATGAAATATAAACAGGATGTAAGGCATAAATAGATATGGCTCTATATGGGTAGGAGTCAGGCCAATCATACGTCGCCGTAGTATCATTCAACGGCAGTAACTGAATCACACACTGGTTGGTTTGTTTTGCCCAATCGATCAATAGCTTCAAATCAAACATGTCGCCAATCCCAAAGCTTTGTTCCGAACGCAGGGAGAAAACAGGAATCACCGTACCTGCTCCTTTCCATGCCGGACGGGAATCGCGGTAGGGGTAGTCGTTGATTACACAAACGGCATTATCATGGGTCGGGAGAGTGGACAAACACCTGTTTTCGCCCGTTTCCCAATCACAGGATGACTTTGTGCGATCGCCAATCAAAAATTTGTATTCCAGCGGCAACGTTATTTCATCGATATTTAGTCGGACTTCCCATTCCGGGAAATTAACATAATGCATCTCCAGGGCTAATTCAGGGTTCCAATCTCCCAACAGGGTTTGGTTGCCGGAGATAAACAGGGATTGATGTCGGGCTACACGAGGGCATAAGACACGAATAACTAATTGATGTACAAAACTATCCGAACAGGGTACAGAATTGTGCCTGACAAATAGATTCTTTGTGAAAGCAGCGGTATAAAGTGAAACATCAGCAGGGACAAGTTGCCAGCAATCAAACAGATAACAAACAGGATGGGTGAAATCCAACCTGACGGTATGCTTTCGGGTCCACGGTTCACGGATTATCTCTCCATTGCCGATAACGATATATTGGTAAGCAATTTCCTGTGCTGATGTTTCGATAGCCAGGTTCCAGTTTCCATCCCTGTCATACGTCATTGCGGCGGCCTGTTCCCATTGCCATTCTCCCAATGCAGGAATCGAACCGGAGACATACAATGTTTGACCTTCCTGTGTCCGGTAGTTGATATTAAAAACGATTTTCATTGTTATCCATATCTGTGATAATTGAAAATTATGTGTCCATCCCGAATTTTTTTTTACCACAAAGGACACAAAGAAATCACAAAGGGCACAAAGATAAAATTCTCATACACTGCAAACTGTATTCTTTGTGAAAAACTTTGTGAACCTCGTGGGTAGATTTTTTGATTTTTCGGAGTAGTCTCAACCTTAAATCTTTAAATTTTTAAATTCCTTTTGGTTGTTGAATCCTCTCCCCCTCTCTTTCGGAGAGGGGGCCGGGGGGTGAGGTGGGTTATCCACATTTCGAAGCCCCGCAATTGGTACACAGCAGGCAGCCTTCCTGGTAGATCAATGTTTCAAGACAGCAAACCGGACATTTCTGGCCTTTGGCTTCGGTACCGTTAGGCAGGTATTTTTTCAATGCTCTTTCCACGCCATTTTTCCATGTATTGATTGACTCGCTATCTAATTCCATGCCCTGCACAAGTTTGACAACCTGTTCAATGGGCATCCCAAACCGGAGTACGCCTGAAATCAGTTTGGCATAATTCCAAAATTCGGGATTAAACTTGCTATCCAATCCTTCCATCGTCATTTTAAATCCGCGTTTGTTTTTAAACTGAAAATCATACTGTTTTCTTCCTTCGCTATCGCGGATTTTGATAATCGTACCTTTCGATACATTCTTTGGCAACATAAGCCCTTCTTCATCGTCAGCCAATCCGGTAAATATTTCGTAGGGACGCCCGTTCAACAATCCGACAAAAGCAATCCATTTCTCTTTGTTATTCTGGAACTTCACAACATCGGCTTCCAATTCGCGCGGGCGCGTATCTACGATAACCGGCGATTCCGAACAAATCACGTCGCCCCCCTTTTTATCGACAGAAACAAGTACACCCGAACGTGAGCCGTCGCGGTAGACGGTACATCCCTTACATCCCGATTTCCATGCTTCGATATATAATTTTTCCACCAACTCTTCGGTTGCATCGGCAGGAAGATTGATGGTGACACTGATTGAATGGTCTACCCATTGTTGAATACGGCCTTGCATCTTAACTTTTTGCACCCAGTCGACATCGTTTGATGTGGCTTTATAATAAGGTGATTTGCTGACTAATTCATCTATCTCGTCTGATGTATATGATTTGGTGACCGAATACCCGTTGGCCAGCATCCAGGTCACAAATTTATGGTGGAAAACCATATATTCTTCAAACGCATCTCCTGTATCATCAACATAATCGACGCGCGAAGACATATCATTGGGATTGACCTTTCGGCGACGCTTATAGACAGGCAAAAAGACAGGTTCTATTCCGGAAGTCGTCTGCGTCATCAGACTTGTTGTACCGGTTGGTGCAATTGTTAAACAAGCAATATTACGTCGTCCATAGTTGGCCATCTCGCGGTATAAGTCTTCATCTGCTGCTTTCAGGCGGTTGATGAACGGGTTGTTTTTTTCC
>JGI24702J35022_10000128_pt1 | contig 37382 bp, 52 predicted proteins | sample TergutTh196P4_FD_35022 | JGI IMG/M metagenome (IMG submission 35022) | reverse complement strand
GTTCTTGATGGCTCCCCCCTGTCGCTGCGCGACATCCCCCCTCGCAAGCGAAGGGGGCTTGACCATTCGTCCGGCAGTTTTGTCCGACGCCCCCGCCTGCGCGGAAATCCACAGCCGCGGGTGGGAGGCCGCCTATGCCGGCCTCGTCCCCGCCGGGGCCATGGCCGAAAGGCGCGCCCGGCGCCCCGCGCAGTGGCAGGCGAATCTCTCCCGCGATTGCCACGAGGTCTACGTGCCCGTACTGGAGGGAAAAGTTGTGGGCTTTATGTCTACGCGTCAGCCGGACGAGCACGAAAACCTGCCCGATCATTATTACGAGGTGGGCGGCATCTATCTCGACCCCTCGGTCTGCCGGCAGGGCATCGGGCGCAGGCTCATGGCCTTCGCCGAAGAACAGGCCAAGGCCAAGGGCAAAACCGCCATGATGCTCTGGGTGTTTGAGGACAACGCGCCCTCCCGGCGCTTCTACGAGGCCTGCGGGTATCATCCCGACGGCAAAACGGATATTAGCGAGTACGGAAGGCCGCTTGTGACGATGCGCTACGTGAAGGAGAACCTATGAGCAACGAATTTGCGAATTCGCTAGAGATTCGCAAAGCGACGATCGACGACGCTGATGCCCTCGCGCAGGCGCATATCCGCTCCTGGCGGGCGTCCCACGCGGGGTATGTTCCAGCCAAGGCGGTTGCCGAATTCTGCGCCAACCGCCCGCGGCGCTGGCAGGTGAATCTCTCCCGCGAGGACAGCACCACCCGCGCGGTCCTGCTGGAGGGCAAAATCGTCGGCCACTTCAGCTTTGGCCCCTGCCGCGACGACAGCCTGGACGACAGCTATTGCCACCTGTACAGCATTTACATCGACCCGGATTTTCAGCGGCGGGGCGTCGGGCGGCGGCTCATGGCCTATGCCGAGGCCCAGGCGCGTGAACAGGGCAAGGCCGCCATGGTGCTCAAGGTTTTCGAGAAAAACGAGGCCTCGCGGCGCTTCTACGAGGCCTGCGGCTACCGCCGGGACGGCAGGGGGAGAATGCGCAACGACTACGGCCGCCGCCTGCGCGTGCTGCGCTATGTGAAGGAGTTATGATGCAAACAATTTCACTGTACATTCTGAACCTGCTCGCGCCCTGCCGGTGCAGTTGCAGGTATTGCTTTCTCTGCTCGGAAAGCAAACGCAACGGCGTGCCCTACGCCTGCGGCGAAGCCCTCGTGCGGCGCGTGCATGAGGCCCTGCCTGCCCTGCCCTTGAGCTACACCGGCGGCTACTGCTACGACTACCCAGAGCTGCCGCGCAACATCGCCTTCAACCGCGAGTTGGGATTTCAAGGCGCGAAGTTCCTGCAAATCAACGGCATCGCCCTGCGCGATGACGACACCCTGCGCGCCTGGCTCCGGAAGCTGCACGAGGCCGGCGCGGCCCACATCGACGCCACCTTTTACGGCCTGCCCCCCACCCACGACGCCTTCGCCGGCCGGCCCGGGGACTTCGCCTTCCTGCTGCGCATCCTGCGCGCCGCGAAAGAACTGGGCTATGAGGCCCCGTGCACCTTCCCCATTACGGAAGAAAACAAGCCCGAGCTCGCCCCGCTCCTCGCCCTGCTGGAGAGCGAAGGCCTCACGCAATTCTATGGCTTCCTGCCCGACCATCGAGGGCGCGGCGCCGAACTGGAGGACATCCGCCTGACGCAATCCTCCCTTGAGGCCCTGCCGGAGAACGTGCGCAAGCGCGTCAACCTCCCCCGCTACAAGACCGAAGCCGAATGGCTGCGCGCGGGCCTTGAATGCCCCGAACGCAGGGCGCTGCGGTTGGTTTTGACGGAGGAAAGCATATCCCACTGGGAGAGCCTTGCCCCCGCGCAAATCGTCGCCGAACTGGAGGCCCTGGATGACGCCTGCCGCGCTGCCTTGCCCCCTATCGAAGCCCTCGCCGGGCTGTACGGCGACCCCCAAAACGAGCGCCTCTACCAGGCCCGCGATCTGCGCTGGAAATGGCAGTCCCGCTGGCTGCGGGAGAACAACGCGGATATCTATGATGTGACAAACGAATATACGACAGGGAGCGTATGGTCATGATACAATACACAGACTATGAAAAAGCCGCGCAGTATGTGCGCCCACGCCTGCCCCTGCCCGCCTACCCCATCGCCATCGTCCTTGGCTCCGGCTTGGGGGAATTGGGCGACCGGCTCTCCGAGCGCATCGAAATCCCCTATGCCGATATCCCGGGCTTTGCCGTATCCGGCGCGCCGGGGCACAGGGGCATGCTCCTGGCGGGAACCCTCGCGGGGATCCCCGTGCTGTGCATGCAGGGCCGCCTGCACCGCTACGAGGGCCACGGTTTCGCCCAGGTCACCTTCCCCGTGCGGGTGCTGCGCCTGCTGGGCGTGCAAACCCTGCTGGTCACCAATGCCGCCGGGGGGATCAACACGGGCTACTCTGTCGGGGACGTCATGGTGATCGCCGACCACATCAACCTGATGGGGGGCAACCCCCTGGCGGGCCTGCACGAGCCGGCCTTCGGCGAGCGCTTCTTCGACATGGGCACGGCCTACACCCCCGCCCTGCGTTCGCTTGCCCACGCCTGCGCAAAACAGCTGGGCATGTCCCTGCGCGAGGGCGTCTACATCGCCGTGACGGGCCCGAGCTACGAAACCCCCGCGGAGATCCGCGCGTTCCGCGCCCTCGGGGCCGATGCCGTGGGCATGTCCACCGTGCCGGAGGTGATCGCCGCGCGCGGGTGCGGCATGGACATCCTGGGCCTGTCGCTCATCACGAACATGGCCGCGGGCGTCACCGACGCCGTGCTCTCCGGCGAGGAGGTCATCGCCATAGGCCGCGCCAGGGCGAGGGAGATGGAGGCCCTGGTGACGGAGATTGTGAAGGAGATATAAACATGGAAATCCGCCCTCTGCGCGCCTCCGACGAGGAGGCCCTGCGCGCCCTGTGTCTGGAAACCACCCCCCTGCGCCGCCGCGAGCAGTCCGAGCGCTTCGTCATCTGGACAGCCTACGGGCAGTATTACCTCGACTGCGAGGCGGCCAATTGCTTCGTCGCCGTGGAGGAGGGGAATGTAACCGGCGCCATTCTCTGCGCGCCGGATTACGCCGACTACATGCGCCGCTTCACGGAGCGGGTGTACCCCAAGTGCAAGCCCTACGGCTATATGGCGGGCGTCACCGCGCGGCAGAGCGCCCTGCTGCACAAAAAGTTCGCCGGGCGCTATCCCGGCCACATACAGTGCCTGTGGCCCAACCCCCGGCCCGATCTGGCCCGGCCGCTCCTCGAGGCCCTCGCCGGGCGCCTGGAGGCCCTCGAATGCCGGGGCGTGTGCGCCTTCCCGTATCAGAACCAGACGGCCCTGTGGCAGTCCCTGCAGGGGCTTGGCTTCGAGCTGCTGGGCAAAAGCGGGCGCGTGCTGACCATGGGAAAGGAACTGTTTTAGCTGTATGAAAGACAAACAATCGAAGGACTTTTCTTTTGCAAAGCGCGCCGCGGCCTATGACGACGGCTTTGCGGGCAAGGGCTCGCAGAAATTCTACCACCTGCTGCTGCGCGAGGCCGCGCTGCCGCCGGGCGCTGTGGTTTTGGATGTTGGCTGCGGCACGGGCGCGCTGCTCAAACGGCTTGACGGCGCCTTCGGGATCGCCGGCTATGGCGTTGACGTGGAGGAGGCCATGCTCGCGCAGGCAAGGGCGAGCTGCCCGCGGATGCAGTTTACGCTTGCGCCCTGCGGCCGGCTGCCCTTCAGGGACCGTACCTTCGACGCCGTGATCGCCTGCATGGCCTATCACCATTTCGGCGACAAAGAGGGCTTTGCCGGGGAGGCCGCGCGCGTGCTGAAGCCGGACGGCATCCTGTATATTGCCGACCCGCGTTTTCCCCGGGCCGTGCGCAAGGCGATGAACGGCATCCTGAAGGCTGTGCGCGTCACGGGCGAGTTTTTGTCCGCGCAGGAGATGGAGGCCCGGTTCGCCGCGTTTGGGTTTCGCGGGCTTGGCGCCGCAGCCGACGCCTACGCGCAGGTGGTCAAGCTGGGGCTGGCATTGCCGCCCGCAAAATAAAACAGACGAGGTATCGCCATGCTCACCACCGTCGCCCTCGACTGCGGCCTTGTCCTGGCCTACCCGGCTTCGGGCAACTGGTTCATGCCGTCCAATTTGCCGGAGCTGCTGGGCCCGCGCAACACGGCGATACTGGATTCTGGCGCGCCATTGATCGAAGAGAACATGCGCAGGGCCCAGAATTTCCTCAGCGCCAATCACCTGCTGCATGCGGAAAAAGAGGAATTCGAGCAGTTTGCTGAATTCTATCGTATTGCATTCGGCGGCTGCGGCTTCGAAGGCCTCGATGAGGTCGCGGAGAGGCTGGCCCGCGATATCGTTTATAACGACGCCAGAGTCGCCTTCTACGGCGACGTCCTGCCCGGTATTCAGGCGCTAAAAGCACGCTGGAAGGTCGTCGTCATCTCCGACGCCTGGCCCTCCCTGCGGCGTGTCCTGGCCGCCGCGGGGGTACTCCCTCTGCTGGACGACCTGGTGATCTCCTGCCACTACGGCCACTGCAAAAGTGACGACGGCAAGCTTTTTGTCTCGGCGATAGAGCACCACGGGGTCATCCCCGGGCAGTGCCTTTTTGTCGACGACGGCGCGGACAATCTCGCGTGGGCGAAAAAACTTGGATTCCATACGGCGTTGATGGACCGTAAGGGCAAGCCGGAGGCTTTGGAATATACATATACCCTGGTGCATACCCTTGATGAAGTTATGGCCTTGGCCATGCAAATATGACGATTCGATAAGGAGGAGCCCACATGAAACGCACCCTCGCGCTGTTCCTGTCCGTGGCGCTGCTGCTCAGCCTGGCAGCCTGCAAGCTCATAAACAAGCCGGACCCCGAAATCACCACCTTCGCCAACATCACCGCGGAAGCCCCGACCGGACCCGTCCGGACGGACCTGCCCGCCCTTGCCCAGGTCACCGCCAACTGGGCCTGGGGTGTCTCCAACGGCAGCGGCGAGAACCCCGCCACGCACCTGGCTCTCACCGGCTACGCGAAGGACTGCGATTTCGCCAAGCTCGACCTGGCCGTGGGCCGCTTCGGGCCAGCGAAGGTATCCTACGCGGGCGAGAAGAAGGGCGACGACAGTTCCGGCGACGAACTTTTTTACGGGTACTTCGCCGACTACAAATACGTCACCGGCCCCTATTTCGCCTTTGAGGCGCCCATCGACGTGACGGCCTGGCAGCCCGACTTCTTCCTGATGGATTCCTCCGCCGCGGGCGAGGGCCTTGTGGCCCTGCGGCAGAGTGAGCGTTTCGCCGGCGGCGGCGACGACGCCCCCTACTACCCGCCCGCCTCCTATGAGGACATCTCCAAAGCTGAAGCCCTGCACCCGGGCCGGAAGATCGAGGAATCCCAGCTGCTGGCCGCGTCGGAGGACGGCGCGCGCGTGTGCATGTTCCGCTACGAGACCCTGGAGGAGGAAGGCCTGTTCTCCCTCGTCTGCTTCGACGGCGAAAAGGCCCTGTCCACAGACTACACCACAGACAACGTGGGCGAGGACGGCGCTTACTGGCGCGCAGACCTGGAGGTGGACGACATAGGCCTGCTTGAGCCCGTGCTGCTGTGCCGCACGCGGGAGGGCATCCTGCTCATCGTCACGTGGACGGCCCCGGAGGGCACGGCGCAGCTCGTCCTGTACGAAAAGGACGGCGCGCTGGAGTACCTCGACCTGGGCGGCTGGCTCTACGACACTTGGGGGGACGAATACTTTCTGAACGAATACGAGGAGGGCTAGGAGCGCATGATCCCTTACGCCATCGTCGGCACCAGCTGGATCTCCGAGGAATTTTTCCTCGCTTCGCTGTGCTCTGATCTGGCTTTGGCTGGAATTTGTTCAAGAACAGAGGAGAAAGGGCGGGCGTTCGCGCGCAGGCTTGGGCAGCCGGGTGTGCCCGTGTATACCTCCGTTGAAGACCTGGCCGCCGCGCCGGGCGTCGAGGCCCTATATATCGCCAGCCCCAACAGCCTGCACGCGCCCCAGAGCGAAGCCCTGCTGCGCGCTGGCAAGCACGTGCTGTGCGAGAAGCCCGTCACGGCGGACCCCGGCGATTTGGAAAAGTTACAGACCCTGGCGCAAACCCGGGGCCTGGTTTTGATGGAAGCCATCATGTATCTCCATACCCCCGCGCGGCAGGCTGTGAAAGCCGCCCTGCCGGAACTGGGCGAGATCACCGGCGCGCACTTCGATTTCTCGCAGCTGTCCTCGAAGTACGACGCCCTGGCCCGGGGCGAGCTGCCCAACGTGTTCAGCGCGGCCATGCGGGGCGGCGCGCTGAACGACCTGGGGATCTACTGCGCCTACCCCGCGCTGGATTTCTTCGGGCCCGCACAGGGCATACAGAGCCAGGCCAACTTGCTTCCCACGGGGGCCGACGGCGCGGGCGCGGCCCTGCTGCGGTACCCCGGCTTCACGCTCACCCTCACCTGGAGCAAGCTCGGGCAAAGCCGCGGCGTGTCACAGGTCATGGGCACGAAGGGTACGCTGACGATACGGTCGATCTCGCAGTTCCAGGGGGTGACATTCCATCCCCGGGGCGGCGAGCCCCGCGAGTTGGCCGCGCCCCTGCAAAAGCATGAAGTGATGCGGTACGAGGCCCGGGCCTTCTGCGACTACATCCTGGGCAGGCCCGCTGCCGTGCCGTATGGGGAGGCGAGCGGGCTGGCGCTCTCCGTGGCGCGGGGCATGGAGGAGATACGGGGGGCATGGCGATGAACGTCCTCGTCACCGGCGGCATGGGGCAAACCGCGCTGCCAATGATCGAATTGCTGCGCGGCGCGGGCCACACGGTTGGCATTTTCGATATTGCCGACGCCAATGATGTCTGTGATTATGAGGCAATCAACAGGGCCGCGCGCGGCATGGACGCCATCATCCACCTGGCCGTCAATGTCGCCGACCCGCGCGACGAAGCGCTGTCATTTCAGACCAACGTCTATGGCACCTACAATGTCCTGCGCGCCGCGTGGGGCAATCATGTGCGCAAGGTGCTGCTGGCGTCCTCCGCCCCGGTGCACCTGCCGCCCGGCTGCGCCTGTGACCCGGGGGAGGACTTCGCCTACGATCTGACCAAGCACCTGCAGGAGGCCATGGCGCGGCACTTCGCGCAGACCTACGCGATGAACGTCCTCGCGCTGCGCCTGGGCCACATTGTGGACGGCAAAACCCAGACGGACCTGGGGGGAAACCCCCTGTCCGGCCTGTCCTATTGCCGCGGCGGCTGGGTTTGCCGGTATGACGTGGCCCGGGCATTTTGCATGGCCATAGAAGCCGATTTCGCCGGGTATCACCGCATCGACATCATCGGCTCGCATCAGGCGCATGATCGTTTTGATCTCGCCGCCGCGCGGGAGCTAATCGGCTTTGCGTGCGAAGAAAACTTTTTGGAGCATTGAATCATGAACCCAACCTCCAACCTCTACCGCGAGCTGACCGCCCCCGAGCTGGACGCGGTGGTGGCCGCGCATTTGGGCGCAGCGGATTACCATGCCGCGCCGCTGAAGGGCGGCATGTTCAACACAACCTATCTCATTGCGCCCGCGGCAGGGGAAAAGGCGGTGCTGCGCGTGGGCCCGGTAAATCGGCATCTGCTCCTCCCCTTTGAGGAAAATCTCATGGACGCCGAGCGGCACGTCTACGAACGCTGCGCGCCCCTAGGCATCCCGGTGCCCCGGGTGCTGGCCTGTGACTCGACCAAGCAGTTATTTGACCGCGACTACATGCTCACCGCATACATCGAGAGCACCGCCCTGGCGGATATGGACGCGGGCGAAAAGCTGAAGCGGGCGGTCCACCGGGAGACAGGCCGTTATGCCCGTCAAATGCACGGCCTCACCGGCGGCCAATTCGGCCGGGTGTCCGATGTGCTGCGCGGCAAAGGCCACGCCCGGTGGAGCGATTGCCTGCAGGCGGAGATCGCCGGTTTCATCGAAAGGGCCGCATCCACGAAAATTTATACGGCGAAGCAATTGCGCCGTATGGAGCAGATTTACGCCCGCCACGCGGGTCTTCTGGATGAAATCACAGCCCCCCATCTCGTGCACGCCGACCTGTGGGGCGGCAACATTCTGGTGAACAAACAAAACACCCTGGCCGCCATTATCGATGCGGACAGGGCCATCTACGGCGATATTGAGTTCGAGTTCGCCAGCGGATGGATGATCGACGATGCGTTTTGCGAGGGCTACGGCGGGAATCCCGCGCAGGACGAAGCGCATGTCACCCGGCGCAAGCTATATAAGCTGCTGTACAAGCTGCTGGATTCCTACATCTTGCTGGCGCAGTACAACAACTGGGGAAAAAGTAGCGCCAGCAAAAAGCCCGCCCTGCGGCTGATGCGCGGACTATAAAAAATTGTTTGTAACAAAACGCCCGCTGGGGCGTTTTGTTTATGTATGCATACATAATCACCTCGAAAGGAGGCCCCCTTGGACGAATTCGAAACCGTATACCGCCGGCACTTCGCCTGGGTGTTCTCCTATGCCCGGCGGCTCACCGGCAGCGACCACATGGCCGAGGAGCTCACCGAGGAGACCTTCTTCAAGGCCCTCAAGGCCATCGGGCGCTACCAGGGCGACGACCTGCGGGCCTGGCTGTGCGCCATCGCGAGGAATACCTGGCGCTCGCACCGGCGCAAGTATGCCCGTATGGCCCCCCTCGAGGGCCAGCCGGAGCCCGAGGACGGCGCGCCCTCCCCCGCCGCCCTGCTGGAGGCCCGGGACGACGCCTTCCGGCTGCACGAAATCCTCCACGGCCTGGAGGAGCCGTACAAGGAGGTCTTCTCGCTGCGGGTGTTCGGCGAGCTCCCCCACACGCAGATCGCCAAGCTGTTCGGCAAAACGGAGACCTGGGCCCGGGTGACGTTCCACCGGGCCAAGCAAAAAATTCATGACAGACTGGAGAATGACTATGACTGAACTCACGTGCGGCGTGGCGCGCGATCTGCTGCCGCTGTACGCCGACAACCTCACGGGAGAGGAATCCAGCGCCCTGCTCGAGGCCCATCTCGCAGCCTGCGGGGCATGCCAAAACGAGCTGGGCGACTTGCGCGCCAGCCTGCCCGTGCAGAAAACAAACTCCACGAAGACCATGCGCACCGTGAAACAGAAGCTGCGCGCCCGGCGCATCCTCGTTGGCGTTGGCTCGGGCCTTGGCGCTGCTGTGCTGCTGTTCGGGCTGTTCCTGTTCCTGATCAACTATATGATCCCCGTGAAGACCCCGCCGGACGACCTGCAATTCAGCGTGACGGACGGCGTGTTCCGGGCCAGCTCAAGTATGGATTCCCAGTTCAGCAGCTATCGTATGGGCTACTATTTAGCGCAGGACGGCAGTACAATCTATCAGGTTGTGCTATCCATGCAAAGCACGCTGGTGCACAACCTCTGGCCCGCTTTGGACCGCATGATTTATCCCCCAAACCAGTGGAGCCCACCGCCCGGTGTACTGCTGGAGCACGATATAGAGGCATGGTCGGAGGAATATGATGATGCCGGCAATCGGGTGGTTCCCTACTATAACACAGAAGGCAAGGGGCTTTGGCTGGTCTATTTCATCCAGGAGTCGGATTATCAGAAGCGCCGCATTTCGAGTGAATGGGATGCGGACAGGGGAACGAGCACCGGCAGGCTCACGGAGGAATCCATGCAATATGCCACGCTGGTGTGGGAGGAAACGGTACCGTAAGCATCATCGCACGGCTTATAAGACGGCAGGAAGCCCGGGACGGAAATGTCCCGGGCTTTCGCCTTTTCCGAACCACCGATAGCGATACGCTGCGAACCCAAGGCGCGGCGGAAAATTTTGGTTGCTCGCAGGGAGATTATAGTCACTTCAAGGGTTGAAAATCGCAAAAGAAGGAAAAGGCAGCTTTCGCGCGTCAGGGCGTATCGTTTTTCGCATTAAAGCGCATTGACACATCATGCTCCATATGCTAGCATGGAAAAACAAGAAGGAAGCTGATAGCAATAGGGGCGAAAACATGGATAAAGCAACAATCAACGCATCCACGATGCCGGGGCTCGATGAGACCGGAGCCTTGTTGGCTGAGGTCAACATATTCTTAAAAAAAAGCCGGGAACGCACTGCGGCAATTGCCGTGCCGCCGCGCGCCGCTGAACCGGAAAACGAAAGCCGCGGGCTTCTCGAGACCCTCAAACCCATCGAGCCAAATGAAATCCATAAGCTTCACGAAATCCGCAAGCCCAAGGATAAGCCGGAAGCAGCGGCTATAACGCAGCGGCAATTGCGGGCACTGAGCCGCAAGCATCTTTTCATCATGATCCGCGACCTTGAGAAGGAGCTTGTGCAGGCGAAGGAGGAAAAGGCGGATATGCTCCTGGCGTATCAGGCCGGACGCAGGCTGTAAGTACGTCAAGTATGGGAGATACGTATGCAAAACGGCAGGGACAGCAGAGCGCGCGAACAGGTCGACCGGCTGGGGCGACCGGCTGTGGAAATGCTTGACCGGGAAATCGCGCGGCAGGAACGGAAGGAAGGCTATCGGCGGTTGGTACGGGGTGTTCTGCTGAGCCTTTTCGTGGCAACGGCTTTGATTGTGTTGGTAACGAACCTGTGGGTAACCGTGCTGCGGATTGACGGGCCCAGTATGCTCCCGCTGCTGGAAATGGACGAGATTGTCTGCGCCGTAAAAACAGGCAATCTCAAAAAGAACGACATTGCCGCATTTGCCTACAACAATCAGATTCATGTCAAGCGTGTGGTCGCGACAGCGGGCGACTGGGTCGGTATCAACGAAGACGGCGCCGTGCTGGTCAACGGCGAAGTTCTGGATGAGCCGTATGTCACCGAATTGAATCTGGGCGATTGCGACATCACCCTGCCCCTCCAGGTCCCCTCCGGAGCGATTTTCGTTCTGGGCGACAACCGGCCGATCTCCAAGGACAGCCGCGACAGCCGGATCGGGCCGGTCAGCCGGGAGCAGATCATGGGCATAGTGAAATTCAGGATATGGCCGCTTTCGCGGATCGCGAGCGTTTCATAAAAATAGCAGCCAAACAAAAAGAAAAAGAAAAAAGGAGCACTACAAAAATGAAAAAGAGCAAGCTTCTCCCACTGGTTCTGGCGCTGACCCTGGTTTTGCTCACGGCATTCCCGCTGAGCGCGTTCGGCGCGACGATCGTCGTCCAATACCCACCCGAATATGACGTTGGCGGCTTGACCTTCAAGGTGTACAAGATTTATGACGTGACAACCGATGGCTCTGGCAACTACGCCTACATTCTTGACGGCAATTTCGCAGGCTTTATCGACTATCCCACTTACGGCGTGGGGCAAAGCCTTTTCGAATACCTGGACAGCGGCGCCAGTTATTTGACTGAAAATTCCCCCGAAATGACCGCGATCGCCGCCAACCTGTGGCATTATGTCGAGGCCACCAGCATGGTACCGACTGCCACGGCGACCGGCGTGCCGCACAACCAGGAGGTGACGTTCGTCGGCCTGGATCCCGGTTATTATCTGGTTTACAGCCTCGGTACCGTGGAAAACGACGTCACTGTCGTGGCCGCCTGCTCCCTGGTCACCGCCGACGATTTCAATGAAGTTACAGTTTTGCCCAAGGTGGATGTGCCGACCATTCAGAACCTGAAAATTTACAATCCAGACTCCGTGGTACCGAATTCAGGGCTGATGGCAATATCCTCGGGAACGCCGGATCCGGCGTGGTATGAGTGGCGGGATTGGACCGACGTCAACATCGGAGATACCGTAGAATTCCGGGTGCTTACCAAAGTGCCTGCGAACACGCCCCTCTACGCAAACGGCTACATCTTCACCGTGCACGGACAAATGGACCCCGGCTTGACTTTTATCCCAAGCAGCGTTGAAGTCCGGGTTGGCGCGGCTAACGGGGTTGGCGGCGTACTAATAAACCCAAGCAATTACACAGTGGACCCGGTGACGCCAACCGCGGGCGGCGCATTCCAGATCCGATTCGACCCCATGGCGTTCGTAGACACCGCAATCTTTCCGACCGGAGCAGAGATCGTGATCAACTATACCGCCGATCTCAACAAGGATGCTGCCATCGGCGCTCCGGGCAACGCCCACACAATTTTCCTGGAATACAGCACCAATTCCGCTGATGTCAGGCCCTATGACGAAAGAGAGACCGGTACGTCGGTGACCCTCGAGTGCAAGGTCTATACGTTCGAGGTCGAAATTTTTAAGTTCCACGGCAGCGACAATGCCCTGGCGAAGGCTAAATTCACACTGCACGACGGCGGCGCTGCGATTGCGCTCAAAGAGGTCTCGCTGGCCACCAACACCCTCACACCCACCACCAGCCCCAACGTATACCGGCTCGCCATGCCTGGCGAAACCGGCACGGTCACGGAAGTCGAGACCCCGATTTCCGGCGGGGTCATCATTCAGGGCCTGGGCTCCGGCGATTTCTCCCTGGAGGAAACCAGGGCGCCCGACGGTTTCAACAAGCTGACCTCCCCTATCCCGGTTGTGATTGTGCACACCAACGGGGCAGGCGTATTTACCGTCAACGGCTCATCTAACCATACGGTCAAAGTCGAAAACAAGAGCGGCTTTAAGCTTCCCGAAACGGGCGGTGCAGGCACCACCATCTTCTATGCGGTCAGCGCCGTTCTCACGGCCTTCTTAGTGGTCTTCTTCGTCAGCCACAGAAGGAAGAAGCTCCTGAAGGGCTAAAGCACAAGGTATCTATAGCTGCCGAACCATTTGCCCGGCGCCTGCCGCGTGGTTGGCGCCGGGTGGCGGCGGTAGGAAGAGATCCATGAAAAAATTCATCGTAGCCATCGTGATCTGTTTGGTCATTCTGATTGATCTTGCCTCGCTGCTGTACCCTACAGTGAGCAATTATGTGAATTCACTCAACCAGTCGCGGGTTGTCGCGGAATATTCCGAATACGTGGAAAACGGGGACAAGGAACACCTGCAGGCGCTTTTGGCGGCGGCGCGCGAATACAACGAATCCCTCTCGCGCATGGAAAACCGCTTTGCGTATACAGAGGAAGAAACCGCAGAGTACAAGAGCCTGCTCAATACCGGCCTGGGCGTTATGGGAATTCTGGTCATAGACAAGATCAATGTCAAGCTGCCGATCTATCACGGCGTGGACGAGGAGACGCTGCAGGTCGGCCTTGGGCACCTGCCGGGCACCTCCCTGCCTGTGGGGGGCGCGCAGTCCCACGCGTTCATCACCGGGCACCGGGGGCTGCCGTCGACAAAATTGCTGACCGATCTGGACAAACTGTCCGAAGGCGACCCGTTTGCGCTGTACATCCTGGGGGAAACATTGACCTACCAGGTGGATCAAATCCAGGTTGTGGAGCCCCATGAGACAAGGGTCCTGGACATTGAAGAGGGCATGGATTATTGCACGCTGGTCACCTGTACGCCCTATGGCATAAACAGCCACAGGCTGCTGGTACGCGGGCGCCGCGCGGAAAACATCCCGGATACCGGCGAAAAAAGAGTTTACGCCGATGCCAGGCGGCTTGATAAAAGCCTTGCGATTCTGATATTCCTTATTCCGATAGTACCGGCTTTGTTGATATATGCGATGATACGGTGCAGGAAAATCCATAAAGGAGGGCTCGTCCGCCGATGAAGCGATTCATATCAGCGATTCTCGCTGTGGCTTGCATGCTGCTGTTGCTCCCAATCGCGGCATACGCGTTAGATTCGCAGCCGTCCACCCTGACGGTGGTAACTAAATATGGTGACACAGCATTGAGCGGGATCAACATCGCGGTTTACCGTGTAGCCAATGCGAGAGAGGAAAATGGCACGATTGTTTATGACGCCATGCCGGCATTTTCCGGCATAGGAGCCGATTTTGCGGCATTGGCCGCAGCGTTGGCTGTGAACAAAAGCATTGCTTTGGATTCTATTCTGGAGGCCTGCAAGTCCAGCAACAGCACTGCCCTGGCGTCCAAAGTCACGGACAGTGACGGCAAGGCGGCTTTCCCCGGCCTGACTGCCGGGCTCTATTTGGCGGTGCAGGCGAACGCCGAAAACAGCAGCTATCTCATTACCTCCGTCCTGATTGCGGTCCCAAATCCCAACACGGCCGGCGGCGGCTGGTGCTATGACGTAGTGGCTTGTCCAAAAACGGAGCCCATAAGGCCGAATGGGGAAAGCATTTCTGTCAGAGTATATAAGATATGGAAGGGAACGGACAACCCGCCGGGCTTTATTTGGGTGCAGCTGTACAAAAACGGCAATGCGCATGGGAGCCCTGTGTCACTGAATGCTGCCAATTTTTGGAACCACACGTGGCATAACCTGGATTCACGCGAGGCCTGGACGGTGGATGAGCCGAGCGTACCGGACGGCTACACGAAGAGTATTTCCGGCAGCGTGGGCAGCGGGTTTGTCATCACGAACACCAGGAACGGCGGCAGCTCCGGGACCACGCCGACGCATCCCTTCCAGACGACCAAGAGCTCTGGCGGCTCCAATGGCAAGGGCCCAAAGACAGATGACGGCAGCAATATGCGGTTATGGATCGCGTTGATCCTCGCTTCCTCTGTCGGTTTGCTTGCGACAATCTGGATACTGGCGCGCGTCTCGAAAAGGCGCGCTGCCGCCTGACGACAGAAAAACCGCCGAGATAGCGGCGGTTTTCCTGTTTTCGCCATCAATAGATTCACGCCGCCCTGCGCCTGGTCACCTTTTCCGCCACCTTTTCGCCCAGCACGCCCTTGCAGTTCACGTCGTATTCCTCCAGCTTCATCAGTGTGACGGTCTCCTCCAGGCAGGCCGCGCACATGATGGCGGAAATCGCGATCACCAGGCGCAGGTTGATCTCGCCCAGCAGCAGGAAGATGGGCACGCAGAAAAACAGCGAGACAAACACGGTCTTGTTCAGCGTGGTGTGCATCATGTTCCACTGCCCGAAGCGCACGCGGGTGACGGCCACGTTGGCCAGCTTGTACACGATGCCGAAGCTGAGCGCGAACAGGCACTTGAGCGGCTCGATCTCCAGGTCCGCCAAAAAGATCATGCAGATCGCCGCCGAGCCGAACAGCAGGGAGTCGCCCACGGCGTCAAGCTTGGAGCCCAGGCTGCTCACCGCGTCGAAGCGCCGGGCAATCTTGCCGTCAAAGACGTCCGTGGCGCCGTTGATTAAGTAGACGAACAGGAAAACCCAGGGCTTATCCGTCAGGAACAGAAGGACCACCGACAGGACGATGCGCAGGACCGAAAGCATATTTGGCACCTGTTTGATGATTTTCATGGAAAACGCCTCCTATCCTCACCACTATAAGCTATTTTTATTCATTTGTCAAGCAGGAAATGCGCGGCCACATCCCGCACCGTCACGAGCTCCTGCAACGCCCGGTCGGGAACCGCGGCGCCGAAGCGCCGTTCCATCTCGCAGATCAGGTCAAACAGCTCCACCGAGTTCAGGCCGAGGTCCGTGACCAGCACGGAATCCGGCCTGATGCCCTTCGTCTCGCCCGAATACGCGCCTAGGGTCGCCTTGAGGTCCTCCATCACGGTTTCCCCCCGCCGCTCCCGGAGAAGCCCGTAGATTTCCTCCGTGGCAAGGGAAAGCTTCGTCACGGAAAAATCCTGCCCCTCGGGGAAGCAGTACCAGGTGTCCTCCAGGGTGTTCAGGTCAACGCAGTCCCGCCAGTTGCCATAGCAATAGCGGTACTCCACATGCACGGCCTGCTGCCCGGCGGCGGGGATGTCCATGCGGAAGGGCGCCCCGTCATAGTCGCGCACGCCCGTCAGCCGGAAGCCGTCCAGGTCATGCACCAAGCTGCCGCGCCCCATATGGACGAAGCCCTTCGCGTTGGGCAGGTCGTTGACGTCAACGGCGCAGTCAAAGCGATAGCTGCCGGCGCGCACCTCGCCGCGGACCTGCTCCCTTTCCCACTTGTACCAATCCGTGGGGAACGCGAACTCGGTCTCGCCGCTGTCCGCCGAAAGGCCGCCGTATTCGCTTAAGGTCCAGGACTTTCCGCAGGCCTCGCAAAACACTTGCGTGCCCCGCGAATTCATTTTATACTCCTTCATGCAGTGCGGGCATTGGTACAGCGGCTTATGCAGCCCTTCCGCGCGGCTGGGGGAATCGATTTTCACCCGGTTTTCACTCTGCCAGCGGAAGTCGTCGTATTGCAGGTGCGCCCGTATCCTCGCGTTGATTTCCTCAACCGTGGCGGCCTCCAGCTCCTGCGCCGTATAGATCCTGGTCATGGTGGTCTCCAGCCCCTTGACCTTGCGCAGCTTGTGGTCGCCCCAGAACGGGTCAAGCAAATGGTGGCCGCGGCAGTTGAGCGTCACCACCGGCACTCCCATGCGCTTGGCCAATTGCCCGATGGAATCGGGGATCATCTCCGACATGCCGCACAGGGAATAGCGCGCCTCCGCATAGATGACAAAGATACCGCCACCATCAAGAATGCGCCGGGCTTTCCTGACGTGGCTGATATCCATGGTATATTTGCGTTTCGGGATCACGCCGACCCCGCGCATCAGCTCCTCCCGGCCGATAAAACCGTCCACCGACGCGGTATAGAATGCCCTGCGCGAATGGATCGCCGAAACCATGCTGCTGAAATCGAAGAAAGCATTGTGGTTGCACAGGAGGATATAGGGCGGCTTGAGGCCCTCCATGCCGATCCTGTGCAATTTCTCGCGGCGCGTCCATTTATTGAAGTACGAAAGGCCCCACGCGATCGGCATCAAATACGCTTTGGGTTTCGCCGGTGGACGGAGCATATCAAATTTTTCCGTCTCGGGCGGGCCGCCGCGCACGTTCTTCCCAATTTCTTTACTCAAAAGTATACCTCCATATAGAATTGATTATAAGCGGTGAATAGCGCCGAACCCTCCATCACCAATTATGAAAATTGTGGGATGGTTCGGATTTGTTTCCGGTTTCAAGCAGGAGCCGGAAGACAGGTTCATCCTGCTGCCGCAGTCGGCGCAGAAGGCGAGGCCGGAAAACAATCCGACTCGCCCGCTTCCGCTGCGACGGCGTTTGCCCGCCGCCCTGATCTGTTGTACACGGTCGAAGGTCTCCTGGTCGATGATGGCCTCATGGGCGTTCTCGAAGATGACGTACTGGCTGGGGTCGTTGTGCAGCATTTTCTTATGCTTGTATGACTTGCGGTAGGTCTTGAAATTGACGATGTGCCCCAAATATTCCGTGCGTAAGAGAATATTGGCAAATCAACCATAAATTCCGGGTTCTTTTTCATTGCAAACCTCTGTGATTCAATTTTTAAAAATGCGATCTCCATTCAAAACAAGGTGAACCAATTCTTCCTATAGTCAACCACCCCTTCGTGTTTCATCCTGGCCAGCTCATGAGAAAGCGCGCTGCGCTCCACGCAGAGATACTCGGCCATTTTCTCCCGGTTGAATGGAATAACAAAGCCTTCGCCTTTCCTGGAGGCAAAGGATTCCAGATAGCACAGCACCTTCGCCCGGACGGATTTGAGAGCCATAATTTCTATTCTGGTCTGCAAGAATAAGTTCTTGCTCGCCACCAGGCGCAGCATGTTTTCAATCAGTTTTTGATGGAATGCGCAGGCGTTATGGCAGGTGTGCAGGACGCGATCAAAGCGCAGCAGCAGAACGGAGGAATAGGCGGCGGCTACAACTGTCACCGGGCTTTCTTCAACGCCCGCGCAGCACAGGGATTCGGCGAATATTTCGCCGGGCGCTATCGCGGCCATCAGCGAACGGTTGCCGTCATAGTCCTCCCGGACGATATGCAGCAAGCCGGAAAGCACGACGCCGACATATCGCGGCTTATCGCCCGCCAGCAGGATGATCTCGTCCTTTTCGATTTCCCTGGTTTCCGCGCCGAGGCATTGCAGCATGGCGTCGAGATCGTCTATCCCTCTGAACAGTTCAACTGAGTGCAGCAAAAATTTTCAGCCTTTCTCCAGTTCCGTGGTTTTAACCACGGAATTTCTCTTTCCAGTATAGTATAATCCTATTACAAAGTCAAGGGGGAAGCCGAAATGAAAAACAAAAAAATGGCCTATATCACACAAACGGCCGTCTTGCTCGCGCTGCTAATCGGGGTGCAGTTCGTGACCCGCTCGTTGAGCCAGTTTGTGACCGGCGCGATGGTCAACTTAATTTTGCTTGTAAGCGTCTTTATGATCGGGTTCAGCGGCGGGCTGACAGTTGCGATAGCTTCGCCTTTTCTGGCGTTTCTTGCTGGGATCGGCCCGGCGTTCATCCAGATCGTACCGTTTATCGCGGCCGGCAACTTGATTCTTGTTTCGCTTGCCTGGGTGGTTCGCAAGCGCATAGCGAGGTTCGACGCGAAAGACACTTGCTTTGCGGCAATAGGGCTGATCGCGGCGAGCGCGGCAAAATTCCTGTTTTTATGGGTTGGACTTGTTGCCATTGCGCTGCCGCTTATCCCAGGTATCCAAGGCAACCTGCATCGTTCGGGCCCTTGGGGTACAGGCTCGTCACGGCGGTCAGGTCGCTGAAGGCAGAGCCTGCGGCGAGAAGCGGGGTTTCGGACATCAAGCCGACCACCAGCTGGAGGTTTTCCTCGATCTCCGACGGCGAATAGCCGCAGAAGTCGTATATGTCGATCAAGGGTTGAAGGTTGGGGATTTCCAGCGTCAGGACGCTGTCCAGCAGGGCGTTGAACAGTTCCTCCAGGTCCTCCGGCACCGCAACGCCCGGATTTTTCTCCCGCAAAAAGGTCACCAAGCTTTGGCAACCTTTTTGCGTTGGAATTTTGCAGCCTACCAGTTACACAGTTAAGAGAAATATAAAGTAAACAATAGGATAAAACAGAAATACAAGGATGTTTAATAATATTTGCACCGGCATAACGGTCACTGCTAATAAAACGGTTCGGATTATTCCGAGCCATCTTTTTTATTACCAATTGCGCAAAGGGTGTTAGCGATTGCTCTCTTTTTTGGAATTGCTCACAAGCAGCGTACCGATTTCCGTCATGATATGCAGCAAAGAATTTATTTCCTCCATACTGCGGTCTGCAAGAATCTGCCGCAGCGCCTCCCCAGGCGCTTCATCCGATGGCTCCGGGCGAAACAAATCAAGCAGCGGGGCATGAAGGGCGTCCGCAATTTTGAGATATGTATCCATTAGCGCGAAACGCGAGCCGTTTTCCAGAGCACTGAGTGTCTGCACAGAAACGCCGAGCGTTTCCGAAAACTGTTCCTGCGTTACCCTCAATCGTTGCCGCCGCTCTTCAATGTTCCTTCCTATGATTTGCCGGATTTGGTACGCGTCGTTTTGCATAACTTAAACCTCTCCTTTAAGTAAATATGATCTGGTGCTTTATTCAAAACCAGTTCACATTATCTTATAATATTAGGGCACAGGTGCGAAAGGAGGAGGTTGGGTATCAAGCGATGTTCGCTATAATACCACCATAATACAGAAGATAGATGGCTTGAATGCAAGCGACTACGCCGGGTGGCGTGAATTATCACGATGCCCGGCCATTTCGAGGAGGTTCGCAAGATGGAAAACAAACCAACACAGGCACAGAACAGGGCGGTTGGAGAACTGCTCCGCACCCAAAGGCGCAGCAAGGGGTTGACCCAGGAACAAGTAGCACAGCAGGCGGGAGTGGCGTTGGATTCGTATGGCCGCTTTGAGTTGGGCGAGCGCAGTCTCATTACCGCTCGGTACAATACCACCTCGGCTATTTTGAGGGCACTGGACATCAACATGAAATGGTTCATTGCGGAATACTTGGATAGCGAAAAAAACTACAATGTGCCGCCAAAGCCCCTGCCTGAAACACATTGTAAAAACTGCGGGACGGCTCTTCCATGTTCCAAGGCGAAAAATTCCCGTAAATTCTGCTGTGGCAGATGTCGTGGAGCATGGTGGGCGCGGCATCAATACGCCGTGCGGAAAATAGCAGGACAAGGTGGAGGGCCACATGAGCAACGATAGCTATCCGGTCAAACGAGAACTCGACGGCGTATATTACCGTGTCATGCGCGGCGACAAACCATATGACTTGTGCTTTTCGGATTTAACCAGCGCCGAGCGGGCTGCGTTTTTGGAAAGGCTCGATGAAGCCGGGCTTAAGCGGATGTGTAGCATACTGGCGGACCGTCTCCGCGCGCTCGGCGATCAGTTCGATATAAGGCTGGAGGATTGACGATGCGATACACCCTGATGCACAAAAGTATCCCTGTGATAGACCTGGCCATCAATGGTGAACTGGGGAACAGCACTGCGGCGGATACACCGCAGAATCCCGCGCATCTGCCTTTGGGTGTGTTGTCCCCGGAGGGCACACCTGATTTGCTTCGCCTCGCCAAGTGGTGGAAGCACCGGGCCATCCCATCTAAAAGGCCGGGTTTAGAATGGGCGCTGAACAGGCTGAAAACGCAGACCCCTCTGTCGCTGGTCTTGCATTGTAACGGGTTGAGCCTGTCCGACCAATACTGGATATGCCCGAAAGGCAGCGATGTGGTGTGGGAGGACATCAACTTTTTTCAGCATCCGTTTTCCGGGGACGTGGGCAAGCTGCTCTTCGGGGAAACCGTACCCGGTGACAGAGTTGATCGGACCTCCCCGGATAACACTACGGACGGGCGGCTGAAAAAGCGATGGGAAATCATCGACGGTGTACGCTGTCTGATAAAAGGCGGCACAGGGCCATTGCAGCAAGAGCCGCTGAATGAAGCTTTTGCAACGGCGGTCATGCGGAGCCTTGGTGTGCCCCATGTGGATTATACCGTCGCATGGGAAGGGGGCCTGCCATACAGTGTGTGCCCGGATTTTCTCACTCCCGAATCGGAGTTTGTCACAGCCTATCAAATCTGCGAAACCAGGCAGCTGGCACCGGGCGGAGATTTGTACGCGCATTATTTCGGCTGCTGCGACGCCCTGGGTATCCCCGGCGTCCGGGAGAGCCTTGACGGCATGATCGTGGTAGATTATATTATTACCAACAGTGACAGGCACTATGGCAATTTCGGCGCTGTCCGTAACGCGGACACGCTGGAGTGGATCGGCCCCGCGCCGCTGTTCGACAATGGCACGTCCCTTTGGTGCGATACCGCCACTGCGTTCATCACCCCCGCCAATGGCAACAAGTGCCGCACATTTTTCCGCAACCACTATGACCAGCTCTCCCTTGTCACTTCCTTCGATTGGCTGGATGTTTCAGCTTTGCGCGGCATAGAGGACGCGTGCGCGGAAACGCTCACGGTCAGCCCATACATAGATGAGGAGCGCCGGGACGCCATATACCGCGCGACGCGAAAGCGGCTTGAATTACTGGAGAGATATGTAGTATGCCATAAATAACTGTGATAGGGAGTCAGGCCCATGCAAGAACTGAAGCTTCGCTTTTTTGACGAGATCACCGAGGAGGAAGTACGATGGCTGTGGAAACCGTATATCCCCTTCGGCAAACTAACCGTCATACAGGGCGATCCCGGCAACGGGAAAACCACCCTCGCCCTGGCCCTTGCCGCCATCATCTCCCGCCGGGAACAAATGCCCACAGGGGACGCTGAGCCCTTCGTCGGCAATATCATCTATTTAAGCGGAGAGGATAGCCCGCAGGATACCATCAAACCACGGCTTGCGGCCTGCGGGGCGGACTGCTCAAAAATCTGCTTCGCCGAGCCGGACGGAACATTGTCGGCGGAATCTCTAGAAAACGCCATACGGGAGACCAACACAAAATACGTGGTGCTTGACCCGCTGCAGGCTTTTCTGAATGAGAAACAGGACATATCCAGCGCGAAAAACATGCGCCCATTTTTGAAGGAGCTGGCGGATGCGGCAGCACGCACGGGGGCTGCGATTGTCATCATTGGGCATATGAATAAGGTCGAACACGCAAAGGGCATCTATCGCGGGCTGGGCTCCATCGACATCACCGCCGCCGCCAGGAGCGTGCTGCTGGTGGGAAAACACAGGAACGCCCCCGGCGTTCGCTTTATGACGCAAATCAAAAACAACCTTTCCGCTTTCGGCAAATCGGTGGGCTTCACCATCGCCACCGACGGAAGCGTTGAATTTTTGGGCGAAAGCGAAGTGCGGGAAGAAGAATTGCTTTCCAACGCCACGGCGAAAAAAACAAAGTACCAGTTGGCGAAGGAGATGATTTTCAATATGATCAAAGACGGCGACCGGCTGTCCAATGAGATATATAACACGCTGCTCGACGCGGGGATAACATCGGGGACGATTCAGGGTGTAAAGCGCGATTTTGCCGTCAGATCGGTACAAAAAGGCAGCGACTGGTATTGGACCATCAAGGGCAGCAAGTTGGCAGGCGAGGCCCCCGGCAACGGCGACGACGGCGACGACGGCGAAGTGGCGTTTGTGACGCTGGACGAAAACTCCATCCACGAAGCCCTATCGGCAGCTGAAACCCGCGAACCCCCGCCGCGCGTTTATAGAGATCCGGCGGACTTGGGGCTGGACAGCGATCAGCTTGAAATGCTGCCGTTGCCCGAAGCGGGCATCACGCGTAAAAGGGGGCGCAAGCCAAAAACGCAACAACAGCCCGTATTGCAACCATCTCCGCCAATGTCACCGTCCTACGACGACTTGGAGGTTTTCGATTGGAGGCGAACAGCAGATGCATGAACTGCCCGAAATGATTGTCATGGAGCAGGACGAAGCATATGTATTCACCGACCTGCAAGCCAAACAGATGCGCGTTGCCGCCTATTGCAGGGTAAGCACGGACCACGAGGAGCAGCAGACCAGCTTCAAATTGCAAACCGAGTATTACCGCGATTACGTGTCAAACCACTCCCACTGGACGCTGGTGGATGTGTATGCGGACGAAGGGTTTTCGGCGACGAACACCAGGCACCGCGACGGCTTTAATCGCATGATCCAGGACTGCGAGCGCGGCAAAGTTGACCTGATCATCTGCAAAAATGTATCGCGATTTTCGAGGAATGTGCTCGATTGCCTTGGCACCGCAAAAAAGCTGGCGGAGCTGCGCCGTCCGGTTGGCATCTTCTTCGAGGAGCAAAATATCAACACCCTTAACCGGGAAAGTCGCCTGATGCTGCACTTTCTTTCCACGTTGGCGGAGTGGGAAAGCCACGCAAAAAGCGAGTCGATGGAATGGTCGATTATCCGGCGCTTCAACGACAGGAAGTTCCTGACGCCCACGAATTATTTGCTGGGCTATGACCGCGACGCAAATAAAAAGCTGATCATAGAGGAAGACGGCGCGAATACTGTCCGCGCGATATACAAGGCTTTTTTGGCGGGCTATTCCCTGAACGACATCGCCTTTGTGCTCAGCGACTATGGGCGTCCGACGGGGAAAGGCAACATAATCTGGGGCGCTGAGAGTGTGCGCCGCATCCTGCTCAATGAACGCTACAGCGGCGGGATTTTCACGCGCAAAACCTACACGAAAGACCCCTTGGATCACAAGAAAGTGAAGAACAATGGCGCGAAGGACAGCATTTATCAGCGCCAGCACCACCCCGCCATTGTGACAGAGGCGGAGTACCTGCAAGCGCTCAAATTGTTGAAATCCCAGCGCGGCTCCCCCTATTACAACCCCTACTATACTGTCCGTGTGATTCGGGAAGGCCTGCTGGCGGGGTTCATTCCCATGTGCCCCGTATTCGGGTTTTATCAGCCCAAACACTATGTGGGCGCGTTGGAGGCGTCACAGGTCGAATTGCCGCCGATACGCGGTGAAACCGTAGACATTAAAAACGCCGCCGTTGCCCGCATCCAGGAGTTTTCCCACTCCAACGTCGCGTCTTTGACGGTTTCGCCCAGCCATCTTTCATTGAACACCGAGTGCGTGGCACTGCTCGGCGAAGAGAAACACGTCGAACTGCTGTTCCATCCTAAGGAGCGTATCCTGGCGGTTCGGGCGACAACAGCGGACAACCATAACGCTTTGCTTTGGCGAAATAAACCCATCGGTGCAAAGCAACTGGGCAACCTGCTCTATGCTTTTTGCGGCTGGAACAAACCTTGCCGTTATAAAATCATGGCGGACAGCTTTTGCAGTGGGGATAACAAGGTGCTGATGTTCGACCTTCAAGGCGCGGAATTCTTTGTTAAAAGCCGCGTTGAGCAGCAAGTAACGAACCAGTCCGGCGCGCCGGTCAGTATGTGGATGAAAATCACGAGGCTCTTACAGCCTGAGGATTGGGAGAAAAATTTCGGTAAAACCTGCAAAACCCACGCTACATCGGGCAGGCGATGGCTCGCGCAGTCTTTGGACGATTGGTTAATTCATGCGCCGGCTGAGGATGTGCCCGGTTTTGACGGTTATTTGCCCGAAGAGCCCGCGCCCATTGAGAATTGGCTGAAAGAGCCATTTGAGGAAGGCTACATCGACGCGCTCAATCAGAATTTTTACAGCACGGAGGTAATCGCCAGTGTCTAATGAGATTTACGCGCTCAGCCAAAACAAGGGGATATCCAACCTGGAGGAGCTGAGAAGTTTCGAAGTGGTGAGGACTGAGAACATGACGGCAGCCCTTCGCCCCAAGGTCATCATCAACTATGAATACATCTCTTTCAACAAGGCCTGCGTCAATTTGTTCCCGAACACCCAATATGTCAACATTCTGATTGACCGCGTCAAATTCCGCATTATTGTACTGCCCGCGCACCAATATGCCAAGGACGCCCTGAGGTGGTGCAACGTCCGCGACGGCGAGGTGCGGCGGCGCGACTGTACGGCAAAAAAGTTCGGCGAGAAGATGTACGATATGATGCAGTGGATTAAAGAAAACCGTTATCGCGTGATTGCCTATTACCAGGAAGTCGACGGCGTAAAGCTGCTGGTTTTCAACCTGCGGGAATGTGAGATGGTTGTGCCGGAATACGTCACGCTGCCCAATGGAAAAACAGTCAAACGAGGCCGTGTCATTTTACCAGAAGACTGGACCGGGTTCGGGATGGCTCACGAGGACCATAAAAAGGCCAACGACGTGGAGCTCGACGCGCACTATTCCCTGACAGAGCGGGACAGAGAAGTGACCATCAGCGAGGTTCAGGTTACGGGCGCGATTCCGACGGAAAAGGAAGTCGTCCAATCCCACTACAAAGAAGAACCCAGAGAGGATGTGTTTGCCAATGCTTAACTACGAAATCAAGGTGGCTGAAAAGCCGACAATCCGATTGGAGACGAAGAAGAATAGCATGTCGCTCCCTCCCGAGTCCGTGCTGTGCATCGAACAGCCGCGCCATGTTGAGTTTGCCTATGACAGAGAGCGGCAGATATTGGTGATGCAAGGGGCAGACGCGGCCACACGGTATTCGGTCAAATTGCCCCCGCTGAGCAAAACAGACAGGTATAGGCCCTCGCAATTGTATGTGCCTGAGCTTGTGCGTGCCCTTGCCTGCCAGCTTGACTGGGAGAGGAATAAGTGCTACGAGGTTGAGGGTACATATGATAAAGAGAGCCGGGTCGCGTTCTTTAAATTGTCCGACGCGAAGATAAGCGGGGGCTGGGAAAATGCATTTTGATACACAGTCTCAGTTGATGCCCTCTTTGTATTTAGGAAAGCATACTCCTTCACTTCGCCTTGCGAAGGGCAGCACTTTTTCAATCAATAAATCTGCGCTAAGCATACTCGGCAGCCCGAGACATGTTATGTTTTGGTATAGCAAACAGCGCAATACGCTTTTACTGGCGGCTGTTGATCAGCCAACCGCGACATCATTCTCTATCCCCGATTACTGTTACAACACACGAAGCAATTTTCAGATCAGAATGAAAGCGTTCACAACATCTGTGCTGCGCTGTACGGAGTGGAACGATACAAATAATTATGTGGTGTATGGAGTGCGCATCGACCAGCTTGGGGCAATCGCATTCCCGCTTAACAACGCCATGATTGAGGAGGTAAAGGAAAATGAATGAGCAAGCAGCTACACAGGCTAACATTCTTTCGCTGCGGCTAAAGCATGGATGGGAAATACGGTTAAGCAAGGCAGCATTAGAAGCACTGGGCAAACCCGGTTATGTGCGCTTTTTATGGAGTGCGGAACAGCGGGTATTGCTTGTGGAAGCCGCAGAAGCCGACACGCCGCAATCACTGCGGGTTAGCAGTGTGAACTACCAAAGGGGTGGGAGTATTCCCTTTCGTAATCACAGTTTTATCGAAGCCGTTTTGAAGCTAACCCAATGGAAGCGCGACTATATCTACACCGTACAGGGCGAGTACCTGCCCAAGCTTGACATGGTGGCGTTTGAAATCAAAAAAGCGATTCAGGAGGAGGTGCCGAGCAATGAGTGATGCCCCAAAGAAAGTAGCCGCCTACATTCGCGCAGGCATGAGCGATGCCTTCAAACCCGCTTTGGAGGCGGAAAAGATGAAGTTCGAAAAGAGCATCCGAAACCACGGCACATGGGAGTTTGCGGGCTGTTACGCTGACACAGGCCCCGCATCGCTGGAAAGTCCCGCGCTGCAGCGGCTGATGGAGGATTGCCGGGCGGGCAAGATTGACATTATCATCACAAAAGGTACATCGCGAATGTCAAAGAACCTTGCCGACATCATCAAAATCTCCATGGAGCTTATGCTGCTTGAACCACCTGTGGGTATTGTATTCATGGAAGAAAACTGCTTCACGCTGCAGAGCAACGAAATCTTTTGCCTCGGTGGCTTTGCGGCTATCGAGGCTGAACAGATAGAGCGGCGCAAAGGACTGAAAAACCCAGACGGAGGCGACGGCGATGAGTAAAACGAAAGTGGCCGTGTATATACGCATGGATGATGGGAGCGTGGATGAGGCGGCACAAACAAGCTTCGATTTTCTAACGCAATACTATGCGGGCCACATACGCACCAACCCAGATTGGGAGTATGCGGGGGTTTACATCGACCATGGTTCAGGCACTTGGCCGCTTGAAAAGAGGCCGGAGTTGTCCGCTCTATTATGTGACTGTCGTAAAGGCAAGATCAATTTAATCCTGACCAAAAACGTATCGCGGCTTTACCGAAACATTTTTGAATGCCTAAGGACAGTACGTGAATTGTTAGAGTTGAGCCCGCCCGTTGGTATTGTTTTTGAGGATATTCAGGTCAACACACTTGAATCATGCACAATATCCCCGCTCGCCACCCTCCTCCTTGAGCAGCCCAATGAAGTTATAATAAATATCAATCTCCTGGGTGCGGTTTTTGCCAAAGCCCTCGGACTGGTGGATCACGATGCGGTCAATGAAAACACGGACGATTTCAGCTGAGAGCTCTGAAATGTCCGTGTACTTTTTAACCAGCTTGAGAAAGCGCCGGGCGTTGTCGCGGCTGTTCTTCTCATCCTCCAGCAGGACCTCCAAGCGTTCCAGGTCGCCCGCCAGCTGCGCTTGCTCGGCCTCGTAGCCTGTATACATTTTGTCGAAGCGGTCCCCCGGCAAGCGTCCCAGGGCCTGGTCCTCGTAGAGCTTGGTGATGATCACGTCGAGCTCCTCCACCCGCTTACGCGCTCTGTCACGCTCCGCCCGCGCCGTGCGCATTTCGCTGTCGGCGATCTTGCTGTGCAGCTTTTCCACCGCCGCCAGGAACTCCGCCTCCTGCTCCGTTGCGAAAGTAGTCACGCGGCGCAGCTCGCCCAGGATCACCGGCTCAATGAAATGTCGCGGCGTGTTGTGGGTGGAGCACTCCCGGTGGCCGGTGCGGGAGGACATATAGGTTGCGCAGACATAGTACTCCCGGCCCACATCCTGCTGCCGCTGGATGCGCAGCTTCGCGCCGCAGTCGAAGCAGTACAGCAGCCCGTTGAGCGGTCCCATTTCGCCCAGCTTGGTGCACTTGCGCTTGGTTTTCTCCCGCAGGGCCTGCACGCGCTCCCAGGTCTCCGGGTCGATGATCCGCTCATGCGTATTTTCAAGGATGATCCAGTCCTCCCGGGGATTTTCGTAGGTGCGCTTGTCTTTGAAGGATTTTTTGTAGGTGCGCCCAATCACCGAATGTCCGAGGTAGTCCATGCGTCCCAGGATTTTCGCCACCATGCCCTTGCCCCAATAAACCTCGATACCGCGATTATTGATGCCATTACTATGTTGATGCACAGAGGGGGCATCAATCCCACGATCATTCAGGATATTCTCAATCTGATTCGGGCCGTAGCCGCACAGGCACAGCCGGTAGATTTCCCGTACGACCTCAGCGGCTTCCTCGTCGATGATCCACTGCCCTTTGACCTCCGGGTCGGCCTTGTAGCCGTAGACGGGGAAGCCCGTCAAATGCTTGCCCGCCAGGGCCTTCGTGCGCATGGAAGCCTTGATTTTCTTGGAAATGTCGCGGGCATACCACTCCGCCATGATATTGCGGAAGGGCGTGAAATCGTCCGCGCCGTTGGCTGTATCCACGCCGTCATTGACGGCAATCAGCCGGATGCCACGCTCCGCGAAGTCCTCCATGTACAGGCCCACGCGCAGGTAGTCGCGCCCGAAGCGCGACATGTCTTTCATTATAATAGTACCCACGCTGCCCGCCTCCACCTCGGCCATCAGCGCCTGCCAGCCGGGACGGTCGAAACTGGTTCCCGAGTAACCGTCGTCGATAAAGAAGTGGGTATTGGTCAAGCCGTTGTCGGCGGCATAGCGGGCGAGCAGGGCCTTCTGATTGGCAATGGAATTGCTCTCGCCCTGGAGCGCGTCGTCGCGGCTCAGGCGGCAATAGAGCAGGGTTTTGTCTTGCATGGGGAGCACCTCCTTGTTGTTGTCAGTGTGTGATGTTACTACACTAACCGTTGATAATCAAGAGCCACGGCGAGAAAATTTGCAGGGTTCCACATCGGAAAATCCGGCTTTGAGTTCCCGTTCGGCGTTGCGCAAAATGGCCCGGCGTAGCAGCTGGACGCCGGTTTCTTTCGCGTCGCTGCGGGAAAAGCTGTTGACAATGAAGGTCGTGCCGTCGATCGTGACGTTGTGTCGGCTCATGGGGTGGTCCTCCTTTTGATAAAAAATTCTGGACAGGGGTGCCTGTATGAGGTATAATAGGGGTAGTTCAGAAAGGGGTGATTGTATGCAAAAGCTGCTCAAGAACATCGAGCACAGCGACGTCGTAGCGTTGAATGAACAGGTGGACTACCTGCCCGGCCAGATCGTCAGCAAGACCCTGGCGCAGAACAAGCACCACAGCCTGACTCTGTTCGCCTTCGACCAAGGCGAGGAAATCAGCTCACACGAGTCGGCGGGCGACGCGATGGTCACGGCCTTGGACGGCATGGGCAGAATTACGATTGATGGCAGCATGTTCATGCTGCGCGCCGGGGAGACCATCGTCATGCCCGCGCGGATCCCCCACGCCGTATTCGCCGAGGAGCGATTCAAAATGATGCTGACGGTGCTGTTTCTGGGAGAATGACGGGCATGAGAAAACCCGGACACGTTTATGTCCGGGCTGTAGTTATTAAGTTGTTGGTATTACGTTGCTGCTTTTGTAAATATCGGCGTGTATGTCAGCTTGCCCTGCACCCGCTCAGACTGCATCAAATCCATGTGTGAAATCATTTCGCTGAATGGCGCGATCTTCCACGGCGTAGCTTCCGTCACAACCTCACGCCCCAGTGTGATGTGCGGGCTGTACCTGCGCCGCTCCAACGCAAAGCCTGCTGCAACCATCTGTTCAGTCAAATTACGCTGCAAGGTCATGAGCGCAGGGGTCTCCCGCACGCCAGCCCACCAGATATCCCTCCGTCGCGGCGGAAGCGGCCTACGCGGTCAATGGTGATATCTAGCGGCGCGAGCTCCACGGCGGACATAGCTTTCTTCGCGGCGGCGGCCTGTTGGGCATCGCACTCGCCGAGAAAGGCAAGGGTCAAGTGCAGATTTTCCGGCAAGCTGAAGTTGCCGCGCGTGGAATGGGCACGCAACCCATCCCGCAGGGCGAGTAGGCGGGCGTGGGTCTCATCTGTGAAGTTTAGGGCTATGAACAGGCGCATTTTATATCAACCTCCACACCAATATCGCCGCCGTAATTTGCAATGCGATGATGATCGGGATGCCCACCATAAACTTGGCATGCTTCGTTTTGTGCCGGATGACATGCATGGTCAGCAACATGGCAACGGAACCGCCCAGCGCGGCTACAAGCAACAGCGTGCTTTCGCGCACACGCCATTTGTGCCGCCGGGCGGCATGCTTATCGTGGACAGTGAGAATAACGGCCAGTAGGCTAATGGCGGCGAAGTAGATGGCGATATAAATCATGTGTCCCCCACCACCTTCACATAGAACCGCCGCTGCCGTGGCGGGTCGAATTCGCAGAAATACACGCCCTGCCACGTGCCCAGCAGGGGCCTGCCGCCGTCGATGATCACCGTCGCGCCGGAGCCCATGGCCGAGGCTTTTAGGTGCGCGGCGCTGTTGCCCTCGCTGTGGCGAAATTCTCGCCTGTCCGGGAAGGCCGCTCGCAGGCCCAGCAGAAGATCCCGCACGACATCCGGGTCGGCATTCTCGTTGATGGTGATGCCCGCCGTGGTGTGCGGGCAGTAGACGATCGCGTGCCCGCTGGTGACACCGCTTTTGGCGACGGCCTCACGCAACTGCGGCGTGATGTTGTAAAAGTCCTCGCGCGGGGCGGAGAGAGTGTATTCGTAGAGCATAGCGCGTCTCCTTATTCTTTGTCTATACCGATCAAATCCGCGTCTGCGTGCTCCTCCATGAAGCGGATCACCTCGTCAAGGGATTGCTGCGCGTGTGCGGCGTTGCCTGAAACAACGGCGATGCCCAGCGTCAGCGTTTGATAGACATCTTGCGTGCCCACCTCCGCGACGGACACGTTGAACCGCTGCCGGGTCTTGTCGACCAGGCTTCGGCGGATTTGCCGCTTGTCTTTTAGAGAGGCGGCGTGTGGAATATGGAACGTGAGCATAGCGGACAGAGTATACATTCTATATCCCTCTCAATTGCTTTTATCTGCCTGTCTCTTTTTATACACTTTGCCGATGACCCGCGTGGACTGCTTGACCGCACCATGAACCACCGCACCGAAGCAGTATTTCAACACGCCCGCTGGGGCGGGATACGCCTTGTCGGCGAAGCCGCTTTGCCGCCAGTGCAGCGTGTCCCGCTCGCTTGCCGTGAATTCGCCCAGGGACATCGCGCGGAAGGTGTTGTGGATAGCGATGCTTTTCAGGCTCGGTGGCAGCGGCTTTCCTGATTTGAGCAGCCGGTAATACTGCTCGGCAGCGGCATCCAGCTTTGCGGCCTGTTTTTCGGGCGAGGTCAAATCCCGCTCCTTCGCGGTGGAGGTGACCACCACCGTGCCGTTGATCCCCCACTGCCCCAATACGGTTTGCAGGTATTTCACCACGTTTTTTTCGCCCGCCCCTGCGGAGGTGGCAATCACCATGCCTTTTTTGCCGAACAGAGCGGGACGATGGAACAGGTACGCGAAGTGGTCAAGAAAATTCTTCATCGCGGCGTTCAGCGCCCACATGTAGGCCGTGCCACTGAAGATCACGCCGTCGCATTCGCGCAGCGCGGAGGTGACACGCTCCAGCTTCTCGTAGTGCGGGCAGAATTCCTCGCCCTTTGTAAAGCATGTGTGGCAGGAACGGCAAAAGGGCAATTCCAGCTCCGCGACGCTGATCTCGGTGATGTCGATGTCTGGCTTTTCTGTCAGGTGATTGATGATCTCCCGCGCCAAAGCATAGGTCGTGCCCTTGCGCATGCTGCCGTGCACCACGAGGATTTGATAGCGCTTTTGCTTGCTGCCATTGAGTTGGTTCCGTTCATTCATGATGGGTTCCCCTTTCTTGCGCAGGCGGTACATAGCCCGATTTGATTAGGCCCGCCGTACAGCGAAAAGTGCGAGGTCATTTTTCTTTCGCCGCACTGTCTGCATTGAATCCAGCGATTGCCGTGGCTATCAATGATGTGGTCAGCCTGCTGAAAATTTTGATTTTCCAGCCACTGATATCTCTCTTCATCTGATTTTTTCTGTCGCTCCAGTGCGGCAACGCGTTCTGCTTCCCGCTGCTCCTCTTCGAGTCTCTTATGTTCTTCGAGTTGAGCAGCCTGTTGTTCGGCAATGAAACGCCGCAGTTCTGCCCGTTCGCGTGCGGCTTGCCTCCGTTCTTCTTCGCGTTGCTTTTCGCGCTTTTGGTGCGCCTGGAATTCTTTCTCACTCCGGGCGATGAGATCGGGATATACCGTCTCGATTTTTGGGTTGTGAATCCAGCGCTTGCTGCATGATTCCGACAGCAGATATTTTTGAAAGCCCTCGGTATTAGAGGACTGGATCACGCTCAAGTCATTCGCGAAATCCAGAACCAGCGTTGCCAAGCCCTTGTGTACCGTTACCGCCCCAGACTTGCACACGGTGTCCGGCGGCATGACCTTGATTGCCATCCTGCTGTTTTTATAAGAAAGTTCAATAGCCTCCATGTGACCCTTGCCATCGCAAACGATCTCGGCGCTGTCAAATGTAATGTGCCGTCCCGGCGACACGATCATTTTATTTTTGCTCCTGTCGCTGTAGCCGTCTGAGGATATCTTGACATAGGAGTCAATGTTATGTCTGTTAAGTACGCCGCCGGACGGGAAGGAATATGCAGCCACCAGCGCGGGAACGTAGAACGGGCTTCCGCTGCTCAATATCTGGTGGATGAGCCTATACAGGCCGGTGGTGTATGCCAGAATCTCATCGCAGGCGTCCTTGCTATGAGCGAAATGGTAAACTTTGACATCACCCATGCGGGCAATAAATTCTCCGTCGCAGGCCGGGCATTGACAGTTGCATTTTAGCCCACGCTCATGCTCAGACAAATCCTCTATCAGGATGATGTTGCCGTCGCGAACGGCAAAGGGGTTGCGAAGTCCGTCCATCGGTGGTTATCCTCCCATTTGCACTCTGCTCCTACTCAGGCCCCACTGCCGAAAAACGTTTCACCTTCACGCCGTCAACCTCAACAAGCTCCTTCCACATGGACAGTGGGCGCACCCATGTATTGCCCTCGCCGTAGAGCGGCTTGTATATCACCATGTCCTCGAGGGTTTCGCTGTGGATGGCGAAGCCGACGACCTCGTATAGGTTGCCTTTGTAGTGGCGGTATAAGCCAAGGGGGATAGGGAGATTTATCATGTGCGCCCCCCGTGACAGCACCCTGACCCGCATAGGTGCTGATTCGGGCACGCGCCGCTCTCCCTGCTTTTGATGTACGCCGGGGAGCCTTTGAACACGGTTACAAGCTCCAGTGAGCCGCAGTCCGGGCAAGGGATGCGCTTTTCGGTTTTTTCAGCTATGGATGCGGAGATGTTATACTCTTTCTCGCATTTCGGGCAGCGCAAATCATAAAACGGCATGATCGTCAATCCTTCCAGCTTTGCTCTCGCTTATCCTATTTTAGCACACTTCGGGCAAAAGCACAACAAAAAATTGCCAGGGAAGGCCGTAGACATAAACGGAGGAATGTGCTATAATCTATCAAACCAAAATAGGGAGCGGGCTACATGGCAAAAGAAAACCTGATCACAATTACGCAGCTGAAAAAGGTATTAAAAGAATTGCCGCCGGAGGATTTGATCCGTTTGGTCACCGACGTGGCGCAGGCCTGCCCGCAGGCAAGGGAATTCCTGACCGTTAAATTCGCGGACAAGAAAAGCGCGAAGCTCATACTCGAAAGCTACAAGGAGAAGGTGGAATACGAATTCTTCCCGCCGGGTGGCTTTGGCAGATTGAACCTGCGCGAGGCAAAGAAGGCCATCTCGGATTTCAAGAAAATATGCCCGGACAAGAGCATGGCAATTGACCTCATGCTGTTCTACGTGGAAAACTGCGTTGACTTCACCAGCTCATACGGCGATGTATACGAATCATTTTATAACAGCGCCGTCAGCATGTACAACAGTGTAGTCAAAGAAATCAGCGCCGCAGACAAGGCCATGTATAGGAAGTTTGCTGCCCGACTCAAAGCGGCTGCGGATAACGCCTGTAAGGGTTGGGGCTTTTGGGATGATATGATGGATATATACCACGGCATCGAGTGGCTTGATGGTGACGAGTAGACAAAGAGCCTCCGGCGGAGGCCCCTCGCCTGTGCTTTACTTAGGCAATCCTCGCCACACCTCTTTTGGAGGAAGCGCGCGTTTTGCCCCCTCCTGCAGATAGCGTTCAAACTCTGCCGAAGTGATATATGCCCGTGTCCCACTCATAATTACAGCGATTTCTCCCGTTTTTACTAAGCGCCGAATGCAAAACTCAGGGAATCCGTATCGTGTCGCCGTTTCTCGGATCGTCATGATCTGACGCCCCATTGACGGCTCGCGGGCAGGCTGTTCCAGATATTCCTGCCTTGGATAGTCCTCCGGCAAGAGTATGGTGGTCGCGTTGCGATCTGCTTCGGTGATGATCCAAATTTTCCATTCTGGATTGCTGGAGTGTCGGTAGACGGCGAATACACGCCCCGCGACCGGGCCGATGGCTCTGTTGTTTATCGCGATGCCCTCGTCGTCAACGTCGCCCCAATCGCAGCGGGTATACCGCTGCAATGACCGTAAGACAAAAGCAGCGAAGCCTGTTCGCTCCTCTTGTAGGGCTGTCGCGCCCGCCGTGCTCTGCAACTTGCCAAGTTCGAATTGTGCCATGTAATGAGTCCTCCGTTCATTTTATAGTAACATAAACGTTACTTCAAAACGGAAAATAATACAAGTGGTTTGTGCATAGGTTATTCCTTCGCAAAGCAGGAGCGCCCCTGCGGGCGCTCCCTCAAATTTTCGGTTGCTGTTGCCGTTATTCCGCGTCCACGCAGACCTGGTAGTAGTACCCGTGCCCGCGCTTGTCGTCGTCGAAGGTGAACTCGCAGATTTCGTTGTAGCAGGAGCCGTCCCAGCCGAGCACGTAGGTTTGGAAGTCGTAGGCGAAGGTGCGGAGGGTTTCGGCCTTGCAGGGGGCGTCGTCGGCGGGGTATACGCCGTTGTGGTGCGCCCGCTCGGTCACTTCGTAGGAATAAAGCTCGGTAGCAAACAGCTTGCGGCCCCAATGGGTTGTGGTCTGATAGTATTCGCTGTGGGTGCGCTTTTCGCCGTCGATTACGCGGTAGCTGTCGCTGCGCTCGATGTGCGGATGCTCGAAGTCGTCGCGGTCAAAGCCCCGGCTGAGGCCCTGCTTCGCGCAGGCTGTCTGGATGTGCCTCAAAAATTGCGCCACCGTTACGTTGCTGCGCTGCATTTCTACCATAGCCATGTGAGTGCCTCCTGCTGTTTGATGTGCACAGCTTACTGCATCACACCTCGGATTGCAAGCTTTAATTTTCCTTTCCAGAAAGAAATTTTTACTCGCAGCCGGGCGGCTCCATCTCCGGGTCGCGCAGCCAGCGTTTGCAGTGGCGCAGGCTGCGGAAATCCTCTGTCCAGGCGTCGCCGGTGCTGTTATCCACGCCGACGTAGAGGCGACGGCCTTCCTTCGCGTAGAAAAGTCCGTGAGGCTCCCGCGTTTGGATAATCTGCCGCAGGGCCTCAAGCGTGACTTTTTGCGGCTGGTAGGTCAGGCTCTCATGCCGGAGCCAGCGCCGTATTTTTCGGAAGAATCGCATAATCACGCGCCCACCTCCCCGGCTTCATAGAGCATAGCCTTGCCGTACTCAATGCGCACGATGTCCTCCGGGGTGTAGCCGCCGCGCCCGGCCAACCGCTCGACCTTATCCCGGTCAGCCGCCGCGACGCGCCAAGTGCTGTAGGTGCTACCGCAGTCACGCCGGAGCTCGTCAGCCTCGGTCTTGAAGGTCAGCTCCGCGCCGTCCCTGCGGATCGTCACGCGCACGGTCTTGGCGGCGGTGGCGCTCATGGCCCGCATGATGGCCTTGACGCGGTGGGCAGGGTGCCGGGGATTGCCTGCCAGGGCGATGTACTCCTTCACCGCCGCGCTGTTGACCATGAAAGCGTAGAGAATGGTTTCCTGCTGGAACTTGATATAGTCCCCGGCCTCGCGGGCCGTGTAGCCCTCCGGGTCGAGGATGTAGTCCAGCAGGGCGTCCTCCGACCAGGGCGGCGGGCTGTAGGCACAGCGGTATGCGAAAGCCCCGTCCGCGTCGCTGAGAAAACGCTCGCGGGCCTTGGAAGCCGCGCCGTATTTTTCGAAGTGCTCCAGGTTCTCCAGTTCGCGTGGATTGGACAGCAGCTTGATTTCCAGATTGCCGCGATCATTGCCGATGGCGACCTCCACCGCGCCGCGCACGTCCGTCTCCAGGCGGGTGAGCAGCTGCCCCGCGCCCCGGCCATCCCCCGCGAGCTCCGAAATCCCATACTGGCGGTCGTAGATCAGGCCGTCGCGCCTGCAATATATCCCGCCGTACTGGAAGCTGTCGCCGCGCTCAATGGCGCTGCTGTTGAAGTTGCGCTGATAGTATAAATACTCGAAATCCGCGTTCTTGCGCACGCGGATCACGGCGGTATGGCTGTTGTGTATCGTAAAAATGAAGGCCCCGCCCTCCGGCCCGGCCAGCCAGGCGTTAAATTGATCGTGTAAGTCCATGATGCCCTCCTTCAATATTCGTCCGGGAATAAAATTGTGCTGCTGCTGCGGTCGGCCTCAGTGATAATCCAGATACGCCACTCCGCGTGGTCGGGGTGCTCGTAGGCGGCGAGGATGCGCCCGCCGTTTTCCAGCGCTTCATTGTTGGCGCTTTTGTCGGCGGCGGTCAGGTCGCCCCAATCACCGCCGATGTAGCGCTGCCGCAGAGAATGCCATACGAATTCCTCAAAGACGCTGCCATCCTCCTCCATCCTATTTGCCACGCCCCGCGTCATGAGTAGCTGCCCAAGTTCAAACTGTGCCATTGTGTGCCCTCCGTTCGTTTTGTTTGTGACAGATTAGCGCAACACGTCGGAAAATGCAAGGGGACACAAAAATATTAAACGTTTATGCGAACCGCGATCAACCGCGCCTGCGCGTTCTACACCCGCAAACGCAAGCGGCCCGGCGCAGGCCAGACCGCATTGTGACTATTGCGCCGCCGTTTATTCGGCGGGAATGAAGCCACGCTCAGCCAGGGCGGCGAGCAGGCCAAAGGGAAGCTCGCCGGTGAGGGAGCCTTCGCGGTCGAGGGTCAGCGCTCCGATTTGATACGCGTAGCTGCCAGGCCCAAGATAAACCACCTCGCAGGCGAGGGCTTCGCCGATGGCCTGGGCGAGCTTGCCGCGCTTCTTGCCCGGTACATCGAAGCGCAGTCCGATTTCGTCGGCGGCTTCAGCGGGCTCGTTGGCGGGGGTGTCGGTCAGTTCCGCATGGTGGATTTCCGCGATGATCACACCGTCGGCGGTGGCGATGGTGTAGTCCTCGCCCGGCGCGGGCTCGGCGGTGAGCTCGCCGCCCGCCGCCACGATGACCTCGCCGATTGCGGCGACCAGTTCCGAAGTGTGGATTTCCTCGCCCGGCGCGGGAGCC
>JGI24702J35022_10000127_pt1 | contig 37400 bp, 29 predicted proteins | sample TergutTh196P4_FD_35022 | JGI IMG/M metagenome (IMG submission 35022) | reverse complement strand
GAATTCGTCAATAAAACATTTCGGCTGAATGCAAAACTTATGCAGGAGGTTGCGGTTATAAGCGCAAAGAAAAATATCTCAATGAACCGCTTCGTCGATATCGCCTTGCGCTATGCCTTGGAGCATCTGGAAGATGGCGAAGGCCAGGAGTAAGCGAACATAAATACAAAATCCCGGCCATAACGACCGGGTTATATTTTTTCTCTATTTTCTCCAAAGTAATTTACAAACCCTGTCAATTGTGTTATGATGAAGATAATCCATTGGTAGCAAAAGGTAAGGGGCGATTTTATCATGGCAGAACAGTGCGAACCCTATGTCGTGTCCTCCACCTCCGGCGTAAAGATGCGCGAGGGCGCCGGCACGAACACGGTCGAGCTGGGCTTCCTGGGGCTGGGCTCGGTGGCGCACATCACGGAAAAATCGCAGGACGGCAAATGGGGCTATGTCTCCGCCGTAACCCTGGACGGCCACAGCTACGGCGTGACCACTGGCGGATGGATATGGCTGGATTACTGCGTGAAAGGGATGCCGAGCAAGTGGATGGTCAGCACCTCCAGCAACCTGAACCTGCGCGAAAAAGTGGACGCGAACTCCAAATCCCTGGCGATGTTGCCCACGGACACCAGTCTGACCATCACCACTATTGAGAAGAAGAACGGCTACGCCTGGGGTCGCGTGGCCTGGGCGAAGAAGCCCAACGACGAGTGGCATATGCGCGAGGGCTATGTTGCGTTGGAATACTGCAAAAAGGTATAATCCAGGATGAAAAATCGGCAACCCTGCCCGGGGGTGGGCGGGGTTGTGTTGTTTTTATGTGGGGACGCACGGCCGTGCGACTTTACATCTCCCACCCGAACGTTTTCAGGTCCACCCGGCCGTCCACGCTGAATTCAACCCCCTCGGTCTCCAGCAGCATGCGCTGGACCTCCTCCCCGCCGAAGGCGAAGCCCTTGCAGAGCTCGCCGAAGCGGTTGAGCACCCTGTGGCAGGGGATGTCACCCTCCTCCGGGCTGGTATGCAGCGCCCACCCCACCTGCCTGGCCATGCGCGCATTGCCCGCCAACCGGGCGATCTGCCCGTAGGTGGCCACCTTGCCCCGGGGAATTTGTCTGACTATTTCATACACGGCGGAGAAAAAATTCATATCCGCAAAAACTCCTTGCTATTTCGGGGGTTTTGTTTTATTATATTATAAATGAGTTAGAGAGCGAATGCAAGGAGCAGTTATTTATGCAGTCCATCGTGGAGATTCTTGAATACCCGGACTATGAGGCCTACCGGAGGTTTTACTATTTTCTCAATGTGCGAAACCCTGCGGCTTGGTTCAACTGGATTGTCGCCTATGCCTTCGTGCCAGGATGCACAACTTTTTTGATCGTTACCAACCTAATCCAAGGCAAATTGGCGATACAAACATTTTTTTTCATAGTCTCGTCAATTGCTTTGTTTATCTATGAAATCACTAAACCGCGCCGCACCTTCAAGCGCCGGGGCCCCGGTTTTGTCACAGCAAGGACGGCATTTTTCGAAGACTACTACGCATACGTCAACACCGGTCAAAACAGCGTGAACGAGGGTTCGCACAATTATGCGGACATTGAGAAAGCATACGAGACGACCGACGCCTTTTACGTGAAGCACAAGGGCAAGAACTGGGGCTTCTTCCCCAAAAAATTCTTCGCTCCCGGTCAGGTTGAGGCCCTGCGCGGCCTCTTCGCGCAGAAATTTGGAGACAACTTCAAATCAAAAATATAATTCATCATCATTCGGAGGATTTTTTCATGGCAGACAACAAACTGCGCATCGGCATCATCGGCACAGGCGGCATCGCGGGGGCGCACATGCGCTCGTATATGCAGCTGGACAACGTGGAGGTCGTCGCGGGCTGCGACATCGTCCCTGGCAAGGCAAAGGCCTTCTTCGAGCGCTTCGAGCAGCCCGGTGCTCTGGCCTTCGACAGCACCGAGGAGATGCTGCGCTCTGTCGGGCTCGACGCCGTGAGCGTGTGCACCTACAATCAGACCCACGCCGTATGCGCCGCCGCGGCCCTGGACGCCGGCTGCCACGTGCTGCTGGAAAAACCCCTGTGCGTCACCATGGAGCAGGCCATGGAGATTCTCCGCGCCGAGAAACGCAGCGGGAAGATCGTCTCCGTGGGCTTCCAGCCGCGCTATGACCCGAACTCCCTGAAGATCAAGGAGATCGTGCAGTCGGGCGAGCTGGGGGATATCTACTATGTCCAGACCGGCGGCGGGCGGCGGCGGGGCATCCCGGGCAACACCTTTATTGAAGAGCGCTACGCTGGCATGGGCGCGCTGGGCGACATTGGCTGCTATGGCCTGGACATGCCGCTCAATTCCCTGGGCTATCCCAAGCCTCTGACCGTCTCCGCCAGCAAGTTTGGCGTGTTCGGCCCCAGCCCCACGCTCTACCCCGAGGGCGCGGATCGCTTCGACGTGGACGACTTCGCCGTGGCGCTCATTCGCCTGGAGGGCGGCATTACCCTCGATTTCCGCATGAGCTGGGCCATGCACATGGACACCACCGGGGCCACGTTCTTCCTGGGCGACAAGGCGGGCCTGAAGGTTTTGCCCGCGGGCGGCGGCGCATGGGACGGCACCGTGGGCGGCATGACGCTGTTCCACGACGCCTTCGGCACGCAGACCGAGACGCCCATCCCCTATAAGAAGCACAACCTCAACCTGTTCCTCGAGAAGGTGCGCGATTTCGTCAACGCCGTGGAGAACGGCCTGCCCGCGCCCATCCCCACCAGCCAGATCATCTACAACCAAGCGATTATCAGCGGAATACTGGAATCGGGCAGGCTGGGGCGTGAGGTGGAGGTTTTCATACCGGAGATATAAAGGAGGCCCCGCCATGGACACCAACACAACCGAACGGCCAATTGACTTTTCCAAAATAACCGCCTGTGGCGAGTGCTGTGCCGACTGCAAGAAAAAAGCGGATGGCCTGTGCGAGGGTTGCATAGAATCCGACGGGCACTGCAGGGAATGGGCGCAGTCAAAAGGCTGCCCGATTCACAAGTGCGCAAGGCGGCACGAGGTGCAGTTTTGCGGTCTATGCGATGATTTCCCGTGCACATGGCTGACGGAGAAAGTCACCTGGAACCCCAATGTCGTTAAAGACCTTGCCAGGCTTGCCGAAATATATCATCAGCAACATTCGAAAGGATAACTACCATGATCCAAGCCAACAATATCGGCCTGCAATTCGGCGGGCGTTCGCTCTTCGCCCGCGTGGACATCACCTTCACCCGGGGCAACTGCTACGGCCTCATCGGGGCCAACGGCGCGGGGAAATCCACCTTCCTGAAGATCCTTTCCGGCGAGCTTGAGCCCGACAAGGGGGACATCTTCGTCACGCCCGGGGAGCGCATCTCCGTGCTGGAGCAGGACCACTTCAAATACGACGACTGCACGGCCCTGCGCACCGTTCTGCTGGGCAACAGGGAGCTCGTACGCATCATGGACGAGAAGGAAGTGCTCTATGCCCAGGAGGACTTCACCGAGGAGGAGGGCCTCATCTTAAGCGAGCTGGAGGAGGCCTTCGCGGAGATGGACGGCTGGAGCGCCGAGAGCGACGCGGAGATTCTACTCAACGGCCTGGGCGTGACCAACGAGTATCATTATACTCTTATGGCGGAATTGCCCGGCAATATAAAAGTAAAAGTGCTGCTGGCCCAGGCGTTGTTCGGCAGCCCGGACATCCTGCTCATGGACGAGCCGACGAACCACTTGGACGTGGAGGCCATCCACTGGCTGGAGGAGTTCCTGCAGGACCTCAACAGCACGGTGATCGTGGTCAGCCACGACAGGCACTTCCTCAACCAGGTGTGCACCCACACCGTGGATATCGACTACGGCAAAATCGCCATCTACATGGGCAACTACGATTTCTGGTACAACTACACGCAGATCGCCCAGCGGCAGCTGCGCGAGCAGAACAAGAAGTCCGAGCAGAAGATCAAGGAGCTGCAGGAGTTTATCCAGCGCTTCAGCGCCAACGCCAGCAAGTCGCGGCAGGCCACAAGCCGCAAGAAGCTGCTCGAAAACCTCAAGGTGGAGGATATGCCCGTCAGCTCGCGGCGCTTCCCTTACATCGCCTTCACGCCCGAGCGCTCGATTGGCAATGAGCTGATCACTATCACTGATTTATGTAAAACCGTCGGCGACCGCGTGGCCCTGGATCACGTGAGCTTCACTCTTCTTCCCCGCGAGAAAGTCGCCTTTGTGGGCACCGACGCCGTGGCGAAGACCACCTTGTTCCGCATCCTTGCCGGTGAGCTGGAGCCAGACAGCGGCGCCATCAAGTGGGGCGTCACTACCTCGCAGAGCTATTTTCCCTCCGACAACGCCGCCTTTTTCGACGGCGTTGAGGACAACCTCATCGACTGGGTGCGCCGCTACTCCGATCTTATCTTCGAGAGTGACGTGCGCGGGTGGCTCGGCCGCCTGCTGTTCGCCGGGGACGAGGGCCTGAAGGCCGCCAAGGTGCTCTCCGGTGGGGAGCGCGTGCGCATGATGCTCATCAAGATGATGCTCTCCGGCGCCAATGTGCTACTGCTGGACGAACCCACCAACCACCTGGACCTCGAATCCATCCAGTCCCTCAACGAAGGCCTGCAGCGCTTCCCCGAGTCCGTGCTGTTCACCTCCCACGACCACCAGTTTACGCAGACCGTGGCGGACAGGATTATCGATGTGACGCCCGGGTGCTGGTATGATAAGAAGATCACGTATGATGAGTATTTGGAGGAGATGCATGAGAGAAACGGGTTATGACAGTCAGCCAAAGAAATAGCGACGCACGGCTGGAACTATGGGGAGGGTGAAGATGAAGCGCAATCTCCGTGTAAGCGATAACGTCCCCCCGAAGGCAATCCTTTCGGGGGGGAATATGTATCGCGGGTGAGTGGGACCAATCAGCAAAAGTTGAGCTTTAGTGCTGGGAATTGCTAAAATCTTCCGAAAAACTCTTGACATGCTGAGGCAGTATGGATATAATTAAATCTATTGGGAACCTGTAGCACCTCGAAGGTTGCTTCGTAGGCGATGGTTCCTTGTAGGTCTTTCGTAGAAAAAGACGCGACGGAGGCAAGTACGTGGTTATCAAGCTGGCAATAATTCTGTGCTACTACATATTTAGCGCCACACCCACCACGGACATACTCCGCTTGCTGAAGGGAGCCACCACGCCCATCAATACGAGGCACAGTTACTGCGATGCATGCAAGCATGTCATCCCTCATTGGGAGCAGTTGCCTGTGATCTCCTATCTGCTGCACAAGGGCAAATGTCGTTACTGTGATACCAGGATTCCAGTGCAGTCGGTGTTCCTGGAGGGATTCACCTTTGCCATGATGGGCGGGATCACGGCAGCGTTTCAATTTCGTTTGATTGGTGTGGCCCTGAGCTTCTTAGGCTATGAGTTGCTGAAGGCGGCATTCCTGTTACGCTATGGAGTGCGCGAAAAAGCCTTTGGGAGGGAGCTGGCGGTTTCACTGGCATTTAACGTCGCGACATTTATATTAATTGCGTTTATCGCATGGATGGGGATAGCGTTAAAGTAACCGGGAGGAGTGTAACAGCGAATGGGGATTGGTGCAGCGTCAGGGAAGAAGAAAGAAAAGTATGTGGAGCTGACCGGAATTACCGGTGCCGGCGAGGATTATAATGTTTACAATATGAAATTCAAGGAGAAGGCCATGGGCTTTTTCCTTGGCTTTGCTGCGGGCCTGGCAGGGTTCCATATTATGTTCGCCGTTTTGCCAGTGAGCATCATTCTGGGTATTATCACAGGCTTTTTGGCGTACCCGATTTATGGAAAATACTTGTTCAAAAAACGAAGCAAGGCAATGCTTATGCAGTTCCGTGATATGTTGGACTCTCTTGTTAATTCGTTTTCGGCAGGAAAAAACTCCCAAGGCGCGTTTGAAGACGCATATTCCGATATGCAATCCGCTTACGGGGAGGAAGCACCCATAACAAGGGAGATTGGCATTATTGTATCCGGGCTCTATAGCAACTTCACAATTGAGGATCTGCTGGACGACATGGCAAGGCGCTGTGGCTTGAACGACATAGCCAGTTTCGCTGATACATATTCCATTTGCAGCCGCTTGGGCGGCGACCTGAAGCGCGTTGTGTCGAACACACGGGATATCATAAACGATAAGGTAGAGATTGAGATGGAGATTCAGACTCTGCTGTCGGCCAACAAGAATGAAATCAATATCATGATGGTTATGCCATTTATCATCATCGCCATGATGAAGACCTTGGGCGATGAAGCTATCACTGGGAATTCGCCGGTGAATGTTGTCGTCAAATTTATCGCGCTTGGGTTATTTGTTGTCGCGTATATAATAGGCCACAAAATCGCTGATATAAAAGCCTAACAGGAAGAGAGGAGGATGCACAGATGAATTACACGGTGGGTTATATCATGGCAACGGCGGGCACAGTGCTGACGGCTGTTTGGGTGCTTCTGTACATGAAGTTCAGCAAGAGCTTTGACGACGTCATCCCCGCCATAGACAAGAAGAAATTCATGCTGGGCGAGGTCTACTTCATTGGGTTTGGAATCATCAGCATGTTAAAGCTCAACCTTCGAACAGAGCGCGGGCGAAAGAAGGAAAAAAAGATTTCAGAGGTCTATGGTGAGCGTTACGCATCCTTCTATCATTACGTCATCCTGGGGGGCCAAATAACATACGCCTTAACCTTCGCGCCAATCGGTTTTTTCCTGGGGGCAATCTCCAATGATGCAAGCATTTCATTTTTAGGGATTGCCGCCGCCGCCGCACTGGTCGCATATTTGGATATGAGCGTGAACAACGCTGTGACCAAGCGCAGAGATGAGATACTCTCAGACTACCCGGAGATGTTATCCAAGCTCACTCTTTTGGTGAATGCAGGCTTGGTATTGCGGGAAGCGTGGGCAAAGGTGGGAGAAACCTCAGATCACCCGCTTTACTTGGAAATGCGGCAGGCGACGGAGGATATCCGCAATGGCATGGCCGATGTGGATGCAATATACAACTTCGCGCAGCGCTGCGCCCTAAAAGAGATCCGGAAATTCGCCTCTGTCCTGACACAGAACATCAAAAAAGGCAGTTCGGAGATGACCGCGAGCTTGCGCTATATGGCTACGGAAAGCTGGGAAGAAAAACGCCACTCAGTGAAACGCAAGGGCGCTGCTGCGGGGCAAAAATTGCTTATCCCCATCATGATCATGTTTGTGGGTGTGCTCTTGGTCATCATGGTGCCGATTGTGATGAACATGTTTGGTTGATTGAGCGGAGACGGCTTCGTTAATCAATAAAAAGAATTTACGGGAAGGAGGTACATACCATGGCAAAGCTCAAGCAGTGGTGGATCGATAAGTGCGTTGGGGCAAAGCTCGCGCTGGACAGCATGCTCCAAGATGAGCGGGGTGAGGTGAACATCATCGCAATCATCTTGATCGTCATCGTCGTCATCGCGCTGGTTGTCATCTTCCGGGATGCTATCAAAGAGGTTGTAACTGGCTTGATTGATAGGATCAAAGAAGCCACAGCCAGTTTCGAAGGCTAGCAACTCATGCGGCAAGCCCGCCCTGTGTCCAGCACGGGGCGGGCAGGGTGCCCCTGTAATAATGAAGGAGCGGCATATGAAAGACTTGCTTAAGCACGTGAAAGCTGACGAACGAGGCGCTGTCCAAGTCATTGAGATGACGTTGGTATTGCCCATCGTGCTGCTTATTATGGGCTTTTTAATATATGCGGGCATGTACATACTGACAACCGTAACGATTTATAACAACGCGCAGTTTATTGCCATGACCGCGGCAAAAGAACTCACCTTCCCTGGATACGCCCAGCTCTTCCCGGACCCCGGCGGCAGCCAAGTCAACATGCAGGTGGATGTCGCAGCCAGTTTCTTTGAGGGCAGTCCTCCGGGCTTGAAGAAATCGTATGTCAAAAATGTTTTTGATTCAAAAAATCACAACCCTTACCGCTATTTTCAATCCAGTGGCAAAATGCTTGGAAATAACATCAGCGCGTTGGAGAATCGGCTGAGTAAGATGGTAATGCAGAGTATGTTTTTGTCCGGTGCGGCGCCCGTCTGCTCGGTATCAGCTGAAAAAAATATGATCAACCAGAAGGTGATCGTAAACGTGAAAAAGACTTTTTTTGTTCCCAAGTTTGTTCAATACTTAGGGCTGACGAAGGCGCTGACGATAGATGTTACGGCCACCGCCACAGCAAATAACCCAGCGGAATTTATCAGGACGATTGATCTAATCGGAGACACTCTCGACTGGTTTATGAAAGATACCAGCGCCGGAAAAGCCATCAGCGGCAAAATAGCACCCTATATAGAAAAGATTCAAAGCGTTCTAAAGACGCTGGGGATAGTTGGATAGGAGAGGCTGAAATGAGTCGATTTGCTCGCGCGTGCAAAGGTTCTATAGCGATATTTCTCATCATGATTATGCTGCCCATGTTTGTCTGCGCCGGACTGGTTGTGGATGGGGCCCGCGCGTCTGCTGCGAGGACGCTGCTTTCTGATGCCGGGGATATGGCTATCAACGCCGCTCTTTCCGAATATGAACAGGTACTCAAGGACGTATATGGCCTGTTTGCAGTTTCCGATCCCAAAAACCTGAGCCAAAATGTGGAGCGATATTTTCTGAATACGCTGGAAGGGTCGGCTGTGCTGGAGGGCACGGATTCATATACCCGGCAATTCATGAATCAATTTTTCAGCAATTTAAATGAATTTGAAACCCAGGACTGGACATTTGATAATATTGTTGATGCCCAGTCCAAATCCTTCAATCTTACCTATGTGCAGGACTCTGCCTTGTCAAGTCCCCGTGTGTTAGAAGCACAGATCATTGAGTTCATGAAATACCGTGCCCCCATCGAACTTGGCAAGGGTATTCTCTCAAAAATCAAGGCCTTTGGGGACACCAAGGCGCAGGTGGATGCAGTGAACAAGCAGTTGACTTACAATGAAGAATTGAACAATCTGCAAGACGCCTGCAAGGCTGCCTACAAAGCGATTATAAAGCACATCGGCCCCAAGCCGCCAGACAATCATCCGTTGTATGATGAGTACTGTGACGATTCGGATTTTCGCGCATCCTATTTGGGAGCCCCGGAATTAGACGACACCCCCCTCTATGCCACGGTCGTGTGGCGCTGTATGGAATTGGTTTCCAGCCACCTGAGAATGTATTTTACCTGGAAAGATAAAATTGATGCGGCGACAAGCGTTGATTCAAGTATAAAAAGCAGCTATGTAAGTACCCTGAGCGGGTTAGATGACTTAAGGAAGTTTAGTAAAGTGTTAGGCGATGCAACAATCAAGAACGAAAGCGTTAAAACCAAAAGTGACAGCCTTGCCACAATGTATTCGGGTTTGCCGGCCTCTGGGACAGAAGACGCGCGGTTGGGCAAAGAGGTCTCTTACGTCGTTGAGGTTGAAAAAGCGCTGAAGAGTGATGATGTTAAATACGCGATCATGCTCAACTCGATTGTTGATGAATACGCCCAAAAAGCGCGTACGCGGTATAATAACCGCAACATAGCGGATACAACGAGCGATGCATGGACTTCGCGTAAAAATCAAATTGTGCAAGATGCGATTGAAGCATTCCCATTGCCCACACCGGAAGTTCCTGAACCAACTGTAAGAGCGAAGAATAATGTTGTATGCAACAGTTCAAGCAAACTTGCCGAGGAGAATATTAAGTATGAAAGCAATGAAAATATCAATGGATTGAATGGAGTCAATGCCAAGGTAAGCCAGCTGCAAAAATCCGACCTTACAGCGCAGGTCAACAACGCGAAAAAGTTAATTTCTGGCGACAGTTCTGTTCCGGTCGCCTATGACATTGTTGTGAGGGTCGGAGGCGCTGTAGAAAATATCCTCGGCTGGAATCGGCGCGCAACGGCATACATGGGCTCTGCCAGGGCCACCCTAGCCGCTTATCACAAGCAATTGAAGCTGGCGGAAAGCAGTCTGAAGGATGCCATCGAAAAAACGAAGGCTATTTCGGTGGAAGCTCTAAAAGCGGCAAAGGATGGTTGGCGCAACAGTGTTCAAAGCGGCCTGCAGGACGGCGACGTGAAAACGAACATGCAGGCACAGATCGACAACGCGCCCGATGATAATTTGAGCATTGCCGACAGGGACAGGCTGGTTGAGTTGATGAATGACGACTTGAAGGTCATTCAGGACGTGATATCAAAAATTGAGGGAATCAAATATTTTGACAAACAGCTATATAAAACGGTAAGCTCCTCGGCCGAAAGCCAGTTCGGCGCCATAAAAGATCATACTGGATCGACCGCAGCAGAAATTATGACGAAATCGGGAATTACGAATTCAATCGAAAAGGTCGCAAAACCCGCATCTGTGAACAATGGACAAGCGCTGCCGTCCACAAAGTCAATCTTGCCCAACACAAAGGATGATTCGGAATACGCACAGCTCAAGGGGGTTAGCTTCGCGAATTTCGTTCCCATCCCTGTGCCGGAAAAAGTAAATCCAGACGAAACGGGCAAGCTCAAGTTTTGGACCTTCCTTGTGCGTATTTGCACGCCGAAGGATCCCCCCGCTGACGCTCCCAGCAAAGAGACAGCAAAAGCGGACAAAAAATCGACTCTTGAACGAGGCAACAAGGACATCCCCTCCGATAGCGCGCCTACGGAAGGAACACCGGCCATATCGGCTGATCTGGTGGATTGGAAAAAGCTGCTGGAGAGTGTCCAGGCTGACGCCCTGATGGAGAATAGCACACTTGTCGATGACGAAGACGCAAAGGATGTATCGGGGGCAAAAAATTCTCTGAATAGCTTTGGCGGCATTTTTGGCGATTTGGGCTCTATTCTCTCCGGAGCGATGGAAACCCTGCGCGACAACCTTTATGTTGAGGAATACATCACCGGCATGTTCAGCAACGCGGTTGATGTAAAAGAACCGGACAGGCCAACCTTGACACGCATCCCGCTAAACAAAACCAACAACACGTATTTCGGCGCGGAGCAGGAGTATATCCTGTTTGGATTGGGTACGGCGGGTAAGAATGTAGCCGCAACGCAGGGCATGATTTTCGGGATTCGTTTCGCGCTTAACTGTATTTTTGCGTTCACAAATTCTGAAATCAGGGCAATGACAAATCTTGCGGCTTTGGCTATCGCGGGCTGGACGGGTTTCGGCGTGCCGATTGTGCAGGCGGTACTCACGCTTGCGCTTGCGTTGGCGGAATCGGGGATTGACTTGAAGGAGCTTGTTGATGGAAAGGACGTCGTCGTCTATAAAACAGCGGGTACTTGGACAATGAGTCTGAGCGGCGCCGCAAAAGCATTGGCGTCAGCTGCGGGTGAAGAAGCAATCAAGATCGGCGGTAAAGCGATAAACAATGTTTTCGGCAAAATCGATGAGTTTGCTCAAGGAAAAATAACAGATATCAGTGGTGACATAAAAGGCTATATCGATGACACCATTGCGGGGATATATGAGTCTGTCAAAGATGCGGTCATGATGCCGGTTCTCAGCCTGGAAAGCAATATCGTCTCAACGGGGCAAATGACCGCGGATGAAATCAAGGGAAAATTGATCGACAACCTTAACAACAGCAAAAGCAATGGGGCGTCTCCAGTGGATAAGGCTAAAAACGCCGCCATTGATTTTGTGAAAGGGCAATGTGACGCTCTTGCATCGCAGATTTCCAATAATCTTGCATCGCAGATTTCCAATAATAAAGTAACGGCGATTAGTGATATGGTGAGTTCAAAGCTTGACGGAATGAAGGATGACATTTCAGGGATTATCAAAGGTTACGTCGACGATGCAGCGAGTGAACTTACAGCTGCTACTGCCGAAGCTACGAGCAAAGGAAAAGATTTTGCGCAAGAGAAGCTAACCTCCGCGGTTGAGTCCTTTAATAACAAGATCACCGGACAGATAGACGACAAGCTCGGCCAATTCGGGTCAGTGCCCAGCGGAAAATCCAATTCCATCGCCGCGGCTATCACGCTCAATTATCAGGAATACATCAAGCTATTCCTGCTCATGGGGATGATCGGCAAAAAGGATAACTTCCTTGTACGGACAGCGCTGCTGATCGGAGAAAATGCAAAAAGCGATTTTGTCATCCCTGACAAAGCGAAACCGATAAATGGGAATACCAAGTTTGACATCCAAGAAGCCTACACAATGGTACAGGCGACAGCAACAATAACTGTGCGCACGACATTTTTGGACATACTTTCTCCGGTTGAGGTTGTTACAGCAGAAGGCAATACATATCGTGAACTGGACTACAGCAAAATCGGTACCGGAAGAATGTCGATGAAATACAATGGCGTCATGGGATATTAGACGCGCTTGGGAAAGGGGCAATCGCATGCAGCAACATGGTGAACGGGGTTCCTTTACGATCGAAACGCTGTTGGCGCTTCCGATCTTTATGTTCGCATTTATCACCATAGCCTCTCTTGCCGCTGTCGCCAGGGCGGAAAGCGTCGTACAACATGCTATCACCCAAACGGCAAAGGAGATTTCGCTTTACTACTATATTCCCGCCAAGCTCGGTGTTGTGGGCGGGGATGACAATTCCGGCCAAAAGGATACGGACGATCTGATCGACGCGGTCATGGCATTTACGGATAGCGCCAAATCCGCCGTGTCCACCGAGAATATTGACGGGGCTTTGGCCGGGAACCTGAGTGGCTTGCAGGGCGGCTATGATCAGGTGAAGGCGGCTGGGGAAAACCTATATGCCAACCTGAAAACGTATGGAAGCAATCCAAAAGCGATCGTCAAGGCGCTCACCAAGCTATTTATGGATGGCGCGCTGAATGAAACAGTAAGCCGTGTAGTGGCGCAGCCTTTGTGCAAAATGCTGGCGGAGCAGTACATCACAGCCACAGGCGGCAGCGATTCTTTGACGAAAATGGGCATTGTAAAAGGCTTTGACGGCCTGGATTTTACCATGTCTTCTTTTTTAAGGGATGGCCGCAGCATCAATGTGGTCGTAACGTATCAGATTAAGGTCAACGGGTTCACGTTCTTCGATCAGACGCTGAATATCAAACAGGCGGCAAGCACTGCCGCTTGGACGAAGACGGCGAGCCTGAAGGAAGCGAAAGAAAAAAAGGAAGCGCAAACCAAATGGGATTTGGACAGCAATGGCCAGCACCTGGATCGTGGAAAGCTGTTCGTCGAAGAACTGCGCAAGGAAAGCGCGGCAACAGCGGTTGCCTTGGGCGATGGCTACGATTTTTATGATTCAAATACGAATGAGCTCAAGGAGCTTTATTCAATTAACGTCTTCTCGAAGTCCTATTCCACCTATAGTGGCAATGGTGACAGTGCTTCCGATTATACGCTCAATTTTGCAAGCAAGCTGAACGAATATGCTTCCAGCCTTGAAAAGAACGCGAATGCTCTAAAGAAGAAAGATAGCATTGGGAAATACGATAGCAATGAAACTATTCTGGTCAACAAGACAGGCGATCCAAGTCTCGTGCTGTGGATAGTAATTCCAGAAGAGGCGGCAAACCATCCGGACCTGAAAAAGATGGAGGATGCATTAAAGAAGACGCATCCCAACGTGACTATCCAGTGGGATCCGCGCGAAAAGGCACTCAAACCGCCGCCAGAACCGGTTGTTGTGCCGATCACAAAGGAGGGGGAATGACTTTGCAATGGCTGTTGTCGGCTGTTATAGCGGTTTTTTGCACATTTTCAGCAACGCTATACCGCGATTCGCGTTTTAGCGAGGATCATGAGGTTCGCGTCAAACGGGCATTCACGGCACATCCCAGGTTTCTATGGGGAACACTGGCGGGCTTTATTGTCGTGGCAATGTCTGCCTGCGCCTTGGATGTGTTCTCTCCGGCCCGGAACCCTCTCATGCTGTATAGAGGATTGCTGCTTTTATTCGGCGCCGCACTGATTGCCTATGTGGACTATCGGGAGCACAAAATTCCCAATGTGCTGGTGCTAAGCCTGGTTGCGATCCGGTTTTGCTTTTTGGTATATGAGTTTATTATCGCGTATCAGACTCTTTCATCCATTGCAAACAGCCTGCGTTTAACACTCATCCAGCCGCTGTTAGGCGCGCTGATTGGCGCCGGAATACTGGCCGCCGCAATGTTTGTGTCCCGTAAAGGGGTTGGTATGGGGGATGTCAAGTTCTTTGCGGCGTTGGGGCTGTTTTACGGGAGCACACAAATCCTGCAATACATGTTCTACACGTTCACTGCCTCTGCTTTGGTGGGAATCGTACTGCTCGTCACAAAAAAAGCCCGCATGAAGGATAGCGTGCCCATGGCCCCGTTTGCGATGATTGGGTGCATGATCCATCTTTATTTGACGGAAGGGAGTTACTTGCTATGAAAGATAAAGAAAAGCAGGTGAAAGAACCGAAGCCGCGCAACAATGCGCAGCTTATTCTTCTTGCGCTGGTCGCCTTTGCGGCGCTTTCTTGGATAGGGCTGATGCAGACACAGACCTCGAACACCTCGAAGTATGAAGAATTATGCGCTCAAGCGGATGCCGATGCCCAGAAGGGCATTTACAAAACGGCAATTCCCGCGTATCAACAAGCGCTCCAGATGACCCCAGATAGCTACGAATTGGTTTTGAAATTAGCTGAGGCATATAAAGGGCTCGGCGATAAGAGAAGCATGCTTGCCACACTGGATCAGGCAATCGCCATCGATCCTACGAAGGCAGAGCCCTATCTGGGCAAGGTAGATTATTATATCGAAGGCAAGAAATACAGCGAGGCAATTCAAGTGATAGAAGCAGCCACCATGGTGAAAGATAAGGAAGTGCTTTCTAACCTGCGGGAATCCCTTCGGTATTTTTATAATGAGAAATATGTCTCGTATCAGGAAGTCGGCGACTGGCTGAACGGGTTTGCTGTTGTGGGGACAGAAGGATTGTTCGGCGCAATTGATCCATCCGGCAATGAAAAAATCAGGCTAAAGTATCTGGAACTGCAGGGCTGCGCAAAACCCTCGAGCTCCGCGGCGGGGCTTTTTCCCTGCAAGATGGAAGAAGAATATTTTTATATTGATCAGGATGGAGATAAGTATCTTGTTGGAGAGAAGGCATTTCAATTCCTTGGCGTCTTTGGCAGCGGGTATGCTCCAGCGAAGCTCGACAACCTCTATGGCTACATAGACCCCGATTTTGGTGAGCACAGCTTTGAGTTTCAGTTTGCCGGATCCTTCGCCAACGGCATTGCGGCAGTGAAAAAAGGCGAAGCGTGGGCACTCATCGATCAATCTTTGCAGCCTATTACGGGATATGAATTTGACGACATCCTGGTTGACAGCAATGGCTTCTGCAATCTGTATGGAATTACTGCTGTGAGAAAAACGGGAAAGTATTATCTATACGATCCCGCCGCCAAGAAAATATCTCAGCAGGCGTTTGATCAGATTCGGCTCCCAGCTTCCGAGAAGGGCGCGGTTGCTGTGTGTATTGAAGGGAAATGGGGCTTCGCAGACAGGGACGGGAAGATTCTTATCGATCCCAGCTATGACGACGCGGCCTCCTTTTGTTATATCCCTTCCAAAGGCAGTGAATCCTTTGTTTACCAGCTTGCGCCTGTGAAAGTCCTGGACAAATGGGGATATATCGATAGCACAGGCAAGCTTGTAATTGATACGATATTCCAGGAAGCAAGGCCCTTCAACGCAAAAGGCACTGCCGCGGTGAAATCCTCCTCTGCGTATTGGAAAATCGTTGTACTGAGTGAATTTGATGTTTAGCAATAAATAGGGGAGGAAAAGCATGACGCAAGCGGAACTGGAGCAATTTATTGCGGATGCCCGGCAATATATTGCTGACAATTTGACTCTGGCAAACTTCAGCGACGAGGATCTGCAGGACGAAATTGACCGTATCATCGAAACCCGTCAGACGGATGCCTACATCTCTGTGGCGCAAAAAGTGCAGGCCTCGCGGCAGATTTACAGCTCCATCCGCGGCTTGGGCATTCTGGATACCATCATGGCTGACGACAGTATAACGGAGGTCATGATCAACGGGCCGGACAACGTGTTTATTGAAAAGGCGGGCAAGCTGCAGCGCGCCGGGCAGACCTTTGAGAGCGAGCGCCGCCTGGAAGATATCATTCAGCGCATCGTGGGCCGGGCTGGGCGGGAAGTCAACCAGGCCAACCCCATCGTGGATACCCGCCTGCCGGACGGCTCCCGCGTCAACGTGGTGCTGCCGCCCATAGCACTGTGCGGGCCAACGGTCACCATCCGCAAATTTTCCAAAACGCCCATGACCGTGGAGCAGCTGATCAAGTACAAGTCCATCACCCAGGCGATCGCCGACAAGCTGGCCCTGTTGGTGCGGGCGAAGTACAATATATTCATCAGCGGGGGTACAGGCTCCGGCAAGACGACCTTCCTCAACGCCATGTCCAACTTCATCCCCAAAACAGAGCGTATTATCACGATTGAGGACTCCGCCGAGCTTCAGATTACAGGCATCGACAACCTGGTGAGCCTGGAATCCCGCAACGCAAACTCCACCGGTGCAGGGCAGATCACAATCCGCGACCTGATTAAGTCCTCCCTGCGTATGCGCCCGGAGCGGATTGTGGTAGGCGAGGTCCGGGGCGGCGAGGCCCTGGACATGCTGCAGGCCATGAATACCGGCCACGATGGTTCTCTTTCCACCGGCCACGCAAACTCCACGCAGGATATGCTCAGCCGTTTGGAGACGATGGTGCTGCAGGGCGCGGAGGGCCTGCCCTTGGAGGCCATCCGCCAGCAGATCGCCTCGGCCCTGGATATCATCATCCACCTTTCCCGCCTGCGCGACCACAGCCGCAAGACCATGGAAATCTGCGAGGTGTGCGGGTATAAGGACGGCGAGATTGAGCTGAACCCCCTCTATGTATTTGAGGAGGACAGCAAGAGCACCATCGAAAAGGTCTCTGGCAGCCTGGTGCGCACAAAGAACCCCATGCGCAATGTGCAGAAGCTGCAGCTGGCCGGGATTTACGAGGATATATAGGGAGGAACCCGAATGAAAATCAAAGTCACCATCTTCGATCCCGATGAGCAGTACCTGCATCGGGTGTCCAAGTATTACGCCGCGAACTTCGACACAAGGCTGGAGCTCTATTGCTTCTCCGGGCTGGACGAGGCGATGAAATCCCTTACGGCAAATAAGGTGCAGGTATTCCTGGCGTCCACGGAGGGCGCGGTGGATTTCGCGCAGGTGCCACAGCGCTGCGCCTTCGCTTGGCTGACGGACAGCAACGCCTCTGATGAGTACCAAGGCAAGCGGGCTGTGCTGAAATACCAGAAGCTGGAATCCATCTACAGCGAAATTCTCGATCTCTACAGTGAAAAAATGCCCACGGGCAAGATGAATGCCGATGAAGGCTCAGTGGAAATCGTGGCCTTCGTGTCGGCGGCCGGCGGCGTGGGTTGCTCCACGGTGTCGGTTGCCGGCGCCGCTTTTCTCGCGCGGCGTGGAAGGCGGGTGCTTTACCTGAACCTGGAGCACTTCGGCGGCGCGGATTTCCTTTACCGCGCGGCAGGCAATGGGAACCTGAGCAATGTGCTGTTTGCGGTCAACAGCAAACGGGCAAATCTTGTGCTGAAGCTGGAAAGCCTCGTAAAGAAGGATGCCGACAGCGGTGTGTTTTTCTACAGTGCCGCGGAGAATGCCCTGGACATGAATGAAGTCAACGCGGAGTTCTTGACCTCGTTGCTGGGGGCTCTGCGGGTAGGGGAAAGCTACGATACCATCGTATTGGATATGAACTTCCAGCTCAACGACCTATGCCTGGAGGCGTTGCATCAGGCAACCCGGGTTGTCCTGCTTTCAGATGGCCGTACAATCACAAACCGCAAAACGGCCCGGGCTGTGGAAGCGCTGATCGAGATTCAGGAGGAACGCGGCGTGCCGTATTATGACAAGCTGACGCTGCTATACAATAAATACAGCAATCGCACCAGCAACGATTTCACGGACTACGACTTGCCGGCATTGGGCGGCATTCCCCGCTATGAAGGCGCGGACTCCATGGCGGTATACCAAAAAATTGCGGAACTGCAAGTATTCGACAATCTGATGCAACTGGAGGGACGATGATGCTGGGAGGATCTTTTCGCTTCGAGGAAAACGGCGGCAAGCAGAACCTGACCTACACGCTGGCTGAGGGAGAGCGGCTGGACCGCTATACCTACGGGATGCTGAACAACAACAAGATAGAAAGCTTCGCGCCCGTGGCATACGTGCAGCTCAATGAGCAACGGGAGCTTAAATATGATGTGACCGGCTTTGAAATGGTCACGTCTTTTCTGCGGGGCGCCCCAATGCACAACATTACGCTGCTGACGATATTTTCCGGCGTTCTGGAAGCCATCGGGACGTTAGAGGCGTTCGGCATCGCGTCGTCCAGCCTGCTGATCACTGCGGACACCGTGTTTGTGAAGTCAGGGGGCTCCGAACAACGGCTTATCTGCCTGCCGATGCAGGAGGCAACCGAAGCGCTGGATTACGGTGCGTTTTTCAAGCAAGTGCTCAGCGATGCCAGCTTTGCCCCTGGCGAAAGCACCAATTGCCGCATGACGCTGCTCAACTATCTCAACCGGCCAGAACCCTTTGTTCTGGCTGAGTTCCGCAAACTGGTGGATAAATTTTTCTATGGATCGTATAATGCCCGCTCTACACAGCCTGCGGGCAATCTTCAGTCCGATCGGCCCATTGTGAAACGCACGGAACCCGCGTCCGCGCCCATTGCCCCGCCAAAGCCCGCGCCAAAACCGGTTGCGCCCCCTCCTGCCTCAACTCCAAAGCAGGCTCCGCAGCCTGTTGCCGTCGCTGATAGGCCCGCTCCGCCTGCTTCCTTCGCGATCCCGGGCGTTGGAGGCAATTTTGCCATACCTGGCGCGGCTCCAAAAGCGCAGGCCTCCAAGGCGGATAAGAAGAAGGCGGAGCCGCCGGGGGACGCGCCTTCTCTGATGCACCTGTTGATGCACTTCAATGCGGAAGAGTTGGAGAAATACAAAAAAGGCAGAGGCGGGAAGGGCGGCAAGGAAAAGAAGCGCAAGGCTGCACCTGTGGAAATCGCTCCGCCGCCGCTTGCCCCCCCTGCCAGCAACCACGACTTCGGCTATACCATGCGGTTGGAGCGGGAAGACATCGATGCCGAGACGGCCAGCTTGCCTTTGATTGCGGCGTGCCTCATTCGCAAGAGCACAGGAGAAAAAATCAAGATTGACGCAGCGGAACTGATCATAGGCAGCGAGGCGCATAACGGCTATGTGCTGAAAAACCAGGCCATCAGCCGCCGGCACGCAAAAATTACCCGGGCAGGCGATGAATTCTACGTTACAGACCTCCGCTCACTGAATTACACCCGCGTCAACGGGAAGCTGCTCCAGCCCAACGAGCCGGAACCCCTCGTTGACGGCGCATGGATAAAGCTGGCCAACGAGGATTTTGAATTTCACACGGACTGAAGGCTCGAAAAATGACCTTTGATGTTTATACCTTGATCAAGCCTGGTGAGCGTGATGTGAACGAGGACAGCGTTGCAGTCGCTTTGGGGCCGTCCCTTACCTGTTACGCGGTCGCTGATGGGCTTGGCGCTCACGGGGGCGGGGACGTAGCCTCCCAAACCGCTGTTATGGCGATAGAAGGGCTTGCCCGGCAGCCCTGGGAGGACAGCGCGGCGTTCTTGTCCTGCTGTTTCCAGGAGGCGCAGCGAGCGGTGATGGCAAAGCGCATAGAACACCGGCATACCATGAACATGAAGACTACGCTTACCGCATTGGTGATTACAGCGGAGTTTGAGGCAATTTGGGCGCACGTGGGGGACTCCCGTCTGTACCGCTTCCCCGCAAGGCGGCCGTGGCAGTGGATTCGGACGCAGGATCACAGTGTTCCGCAGGCGATGTGCAATGCGGGAACCATCAGGGAAAAGGAAATCCGCTTTCATCCGAACAGAAGCAGCCTGCTCCATGCGCTTGGCATGGAAGGGGAAGACAAGCAGGCGGCGGTTTGCGATGCGCCGGTAAAATTACAGCCGGGCGATGCGTTCTTGCTTTGCAGCGATGGCTTCTGGGAATGGATCACGGAGGGCCAGATGCTTCTGCATCTACTGAAGACGAAATCAACCGAGGAATGGGTAAAAGCCATGGAGCGGCAAATTTTACACAAGGGTAGCGGAAAGGGCATGGATAATTATTCCGCCATAGCTCTGAAAGTGAGGTGAAGCCATGCGAATCGCGAAATGTGCCGGAGGACATTTTTTTGATGCGGAACAGTACGAGGCATGCCCCCATTGCGGCATATTGGAGGAACCGGAAGCGAAGGATGTGCCTGTAGCCCGCGCGTTGGAGAAACATCTGGTTACAGTGGAGCTATTTGAAGAGCCTCGCGCCCCTCGCGTCCCCGTCAAAGCAATTGCGGGGGTGTCCCTTAATATCGGAAAGCGAAGCAGCCAACAGGACGCCGCAAAAATTGCCCGCAGAAGCTTTTCGGATCGAGAAGCCGTGTTGGGCGTCGTATGTGATGGCATCGGCGGTTCTGAAGGGGGTGCCATAGCAAGCACCCTCACCGTTGACGTTCTTCTGGATCACTTTACAAAACTTGCGGATGACGATATGCAGGCATTCCTGTTTCAGGAGATCCATCAACTGGATGAGCAGATAGCCGCGCTGAAAAACGACGATGAAGAACCCCTGCGGGCAGGGACAACCTTGGTTGTCGCGGTGGTATATGAAAGCGAATTGTACTGGGTTTCGGTCGGGGACAGCCGCGCCTATATCCTGCGCGAGGGCGAACTGGCTCAAATTACCACGGACCACAACTATGGGATGATCCTGCAAAGCAAAGTGGAAAAGGGCTTGGTCAGCGAGGAGGTCTTGCGGGACCATTCGGAGCGGGAAAAACTTATCAGCTACATTGGCTACGGCGGGCTGCGATACATCGATCAGAATGGCCGTCCCATGCCATTGCTGCCGGGAGATGCGATACTGCTTTGTAGCGATGGAATCTATAAGACGCTGACAGATGATCTGCTCGCGAAATTCCTGGAGGTAGAACTGCCAGCGCAGGAAATCGCCGAGGGATTGATAAAAGCGGTGAAGTCGATGAAAAAAGAACACCAGGACAACATGTCCGCCGTTGTGATACAAATCAGGGCACAGGAGGAGAAGCCGGGATGACCATTAAGTTCTGTGAAAACGGACACTTCTACGATGAGGACAAAACGCCGGCCTGCCCGCTCTGCGGCGCCGCGGCAAAGAAGGAAGCGCCGAGGCCGGTTATGCCGGCTCCGTTGCCGGTCAAAAGCGAAAAAAGCGTGAAGAAAAAGAAGAGCGGATCGCTTTTTCCGAAGAAACCCAAGGAGGAGGAAGCGCCCCCGCCCCCAGCGCCGCCGCGCGTGCCGCGCGTAGTGCCCCAGCCGGAGGAGGGTGTAACGGTAAAGCTGTCCAAGGAGGAGCTGGGCCTGCTGTTGGATGAAGATGAGGCTCCACTGGTTCCGCCGCCGTTTCCCCCCGCCGTGCCGAAGCCGGAAAAAGAGGCGCCGCCGCCCCCGCCTGCCCCTGTTGTGGCCTATGCTCCAACCCCCAAAATAGTTCTCGCCCCGCAGCCCGTGCCCCAGACAGCACAACCCGCTCCATCGGTAGCTCAACCAGTACCGGTGGCGCCCCTTCAAAAGCCCCTTGTCGCCGCGATCCAGAGCGCTAAGCAGGATGACGGTGTGACGCAAGGGATGTACAGGGATTTTGACAATGCGCCGGTGGTTGGCTGGCTGGTAGCCATTGGCGGCCCGCATATGGGGAAGGACTTCAGGCTGATTGCCGGGAAAAACCATATCGGCCGCGACCCCAGGATGGAAGTCGCCCTGTTGGACGATATGGCGGTTTCGCGCGTGCAGCATGCCACGGTGATCTTTGACCAGGAAACAAATGAATTCTATCTGCGGGATTCCGAAAACTCCAAGGCCGTCGTCCGCCTGAACGGCACGCTGCTGCTCGCGCCGACGAAGATCAACGCCCGCGATGTGATTACCGTTGGGGAAACGGAACTGACGCTGCTGCCCTTCTGCGATAAAACGTATAATTGGGATCGCGTTCAGACGAAACAGCAGCAAAAGCCGAAAGGCGAATAGAGCACCTAGATAGGGGTATACGGGGATGGAGGAAACCAGGCGCTGTCTCGCATGTTTTACGGAGCTTCTTCACGGGATCAAATACTGCCCGGTCTGCGGCTCGGCGGAAATCAGAAAACCGAAAGACGCCTATCACCTGATGCCGGGCGTGCTGTTGCATGACCGTTATCTCATCGGGCTGGCGCTGGGCGCGGGCGGCTTCAGCATTGTCTACAAGGCCTGGGATACGAATCTGAAGCGCGTGGTCGCTGTGAAGGAGTTCTTCCCCAGCGGAACCGTAAACCGCGTTCCCGGCAGGAGAGAGCTGCTGCTGCCCACGGGCGACCGCAAGGCGATGTACTACGCCGAGCTTGACCGCTTTATGCAGGAAGCCAAGGCGATGGTCAAGTTCAAAACCCATGCCAGCATCGTGCATGTACTGGATTACTTCGAGGAAAATGACGCCGCCTATATCGTCATGGAATACCTGGAGGGCATTGACCTCAAGGATTACCTCAAAAACCGGGGCGGCGGGCTCTCCTGGGAGGAGGCCTCCCATATCATATTCCCCATCATGGGCGCTGTCAAGGATATCCATGCGGCGGAGATGCTTCACAGGGATGTCGCGCCGGATAACATTCGGATTACCGTCGACAATAAAGTGAAGCTGATGGACTTCGGGGCGGTGCGGCTATCCGAAAAGGACACCTACGTTTCGCCCAACCCGATCATCAAGAATGGCTATACACCCGTTGAGCAGTACACGGAAAGCGCAACTGGCGAGATCCTGCACACAAAGCAGGGGCCATATACCGATATCTATGCCCTTGGCGCAACTTTGTATGAAATGCTCACCGGCATCCGCCCGGAGGAATCGAAAGACCGGGAGCAGGCGCTGAACGAAACCAGGCAGGATATCATTGCCCGGCCCAGTGAGCTTGGCATTGAGCTGCCGGATTATGTTGAGCGGTCCATCATGCTGGCGCTGGCCGTGGACAAGAACCTGCGCTTCAAGAACATTTCCCAGATGGAAGAGGCCCTGAAGGGCAATCGGGCCGTCCTCTACCCGGAACAGGCCGCCAAGCGGCGCAGGAACCGTATTATCCTCACCACAGCTGCCGCCGCGGCGATGGTGTTCTTTATGGTGATTGCAGGTGTCCAATACGTTAAGAACTATCTGATTCCTGTTGATTTGAATGATTTCATCAAGCACGAGGCCACGTTAAGCGTCTTACTTCCAGTCGCGGATGATGCCGACATCGCGATGCTGCAGCTATCCTTCGATCAATTGAAAACCGGCTTTGCGAAGTTTGTCGGGGAGCAATATAAGTTCAAAAAAGCGATTGATTTGAGCTTCACGCCGGTGCCGAAGTCGGAGTACGAGGCGCAGTTGGGTGCGGAAACCCCCGCAATATTTGCCGCGCCGGATTACAGCAGCGGGACAATTGAAAGGGCGGCCGACCTTGCCTGGCTTTTTGACGATCCAAATGGCTTGAATGCGTCAAGCGCGTCCCTGTTGAATGACCAACGCAAAGCCAGCTTCATCAGCAACGTATTTGCCCCTATCAGCTTTGACATCCCGATTATTTATTGCAACGATAAGATGCTGAAAGCAAACGGCGCGGCCATCCCAACCGGCAATCAAAGCCCGGCGCAATTGCTGGAAGCCATGCAGGGGAGCGTCGCCGTTGCGCCGAATTGCATTGCCATGGTCAGCGAGAGCTTTGGCGCAGCGCTTTCCGATACCGAAAAAGCGCTGGCTGTGCTCGATCCCCTGCTAAGCGCCAACATGCGCTTTGCTGATTTTGAAGCCGGGAATGCGATTGCATACATAGGCAGGTTCACGCAGCTGCAAAAGGTGCAGAACGCCCTGCCCGGCTATAATGCGGTCGGCAATATTCCCGGGACGAAAGCGGTTGGGATTTACGGAACCGTTCTGTGCGTGAGCAAGCAGCTTTCGGAGAGTGATAGATACGCCGCCATGCTCTTCCTGAGCTATCTCTATCATCCGGATGCGCAGCGGATACTGTTTGTACAAAATGTCCTTCCGGGGATTCCGGTGAATTCGGATGTCCTGGAGCTATACAAATCATATCGCAGGGGCGCGGCGGCGCTGTTGGGGGGCGCGCCCAACGACCTGGTTTTCCTTGGAGAGAGCAACCGGGTATCTCTTTCGGCGGAAAAGGAGCTGGCAGGGCTGCTGGAGAGCGGCGCATATACAAAAGAGGCGGCGTTGGAAGTGCTGAAGGATTGAGCAAACCAGCCTGCAGTTCATTTTTGACGGAAACGAACAAAACAATCCAGGGAGGACCAAGATGCAAAAACGCTGCATGGGATGCATGGAGGAATATGACGAGCAGTTCGATGTCTGCCCGTACTGCGGCTATGTGGAGCAAGCCCCGGAGAGCGGGGCGGAATCCGTCTACCTCCTGCCGGGGACCATTCTGCAGGGCCGTTACGTGGTCGGCAAGGTGCTGGGCGCGGGTGGCTTTGGTGTGACATACGTTGGCTGGGATACCGCGTTGGAGACGAAGATCGCCATCAAGGAGTACCTCCCCGGCGATTTCGCAACCCGCGCGCCGGGGGAGGCCTCTGTCAGCATTTTCGGCGGCGTGCGCGAGGAGCAGTTCCATAAAGGTCTGGAGCGCTTTCATGAGGAAGCCGTCAGCCTGGCGCAGTTCAATATTCCGGGCGTGGTGGGGATCAGCGACTGCGTCTTTGAAAATCAGACCGCGTACATCATCATGGAATTCCTGGACGGCATGACTGTCAGGGAGATACTCGCAAACAAAGGCGCCCTGCCTTTTGAGGAAGTGCTGAACATCATGGTGCCCGCGCTGCGCACATTGGAAGAGGTGCATCAGCAGGGCATGGTCCACCGGGATATTGCGCCCGACAACATATTCGTAACCAAAACGGGCGAGGTGAAGCTCATCGATTTCGGTGCGGCGCGTTACGCAACCACAGAACACAGCCGCAGCCTCTCGGTCGTGCTGAAACCCGGCTATGCCCCGGAGGAGCAGTACCACTCAAAAGGCGAGCAGGGCCCCTGGACGGACGTATATGCCTCCGCGGCGACGCTCTATCGGATGCTTACGGGAGTGATCCCGCCCGTCTCGCTGGAGCGTCAGGCAAAGGACACCCTGCGGGATCCAGCCGAATTGGGCGCCGAGGTGCCTGGATACGCAAAAAACGCCATCCTGAACGCACTGAATGTAAGCATTCGGTATCGTACCCAGAGCGCGGCGGCGTTCATGAATGACCTCATCAGCGGGGCGGAGGTTGCCCGCGTGATTGACGAAGACAAGCCCAAACAGATTGGCGTCAAGCCCTGGGTAAAAATCACTGGCGCGGCGGCGGCGGCCTTGTTGGTTGTGTTTATGGTTTTGATGGCCACTGGCACGCTGCCAAAGCTATTCGTTCCTGTCGGCACGCTCAGCGATCTTCCGGAAGGCATCGTTGAAACCCCGGATGTGATTGGGCAGGAGTATGAGGCCGCCCAAGTTGAAGTAAACAGAATCCTGCAAATGGTTATCGGCTACACGATGGATGTCGAAGACGAGTATTATGCTGAAAACTTTCCGCAATCGACCATACTGGATCAAGCCCCATATGGCGGCACACCTCAACAGAGAAACAGCGAGCTCGTCGTGGTTATCAGCGCCGGCAAGCCGCAGGTGTTTGTGCCGGAGCTTACAGGCATGACGAAGGATCTGGCGGGGCAGGAGCTGGAGGAATTGGGGTTTGTCGTGAGTGAATCCCGCGAGTTCAGCGATACCATTGCCAAAGACGCTGTTATCCGCTTGAATCCCACGCACGGCACCAGTGTGGATAAGGGCTCAACCATTGATATGGTTGTCAGTGACGGCTCAAAGGACCTCGACACCAGCGTTACGCTAACTGTACCGAACATCGTCGGCATGGATTTGGAAAAGGCGACGGCACAGCTGAAGAAGGATAATCTCTTTATTGCGGTGGCCAGGCGTATCAATGACCCCTCCGTCCCGAACAATCAGATTACCGCGCAAACACCCGCCAAGGGCATGGTCAACGCGGGCGATACAATCCAGGTGACACTCAATATCACCAGCCAAAAGGGATACATGCCGGACGTGATTTACCGTACACGGGCTGTCGCGCAGGGCATGTTGGAGGAACTCGGCCTGAAAGTGACCTTCGTCGAACAGGAAAATAAAGATGTGCAAGCCGGCACGGTGTTTCGGCAGAGCATTGCTGTCGGCACGCCCGTCAGCACCGGCACGGCGGTTACGCTGACGGTCAGCAAGGGGTATCAGGTCACGGTCCCCAATGTCGTGAATCAAAATGAGTCAAATGCCGCAAACGCGATTTACAACGCTGGGCTGACATATACCGCAAGCCGCGAAACCAACTCCGCCCCGAACGGGACGGTTCTCCGCCAGTCTCCGGCGGGCGGGCAGAAGGTGCAGCAGGGCGTCAATGTCGTTTTAGTCATCAGCAGCGGCCCTGGCGCGAAAGTCCCCACCACCGCCGCGCCTCAGCCGTCCCGCCTCTATATCGACTCCCTCCCCTCAAAGCGGGAGTACAACATCGGGGAGTCGCTGAACACCTCCGGGCTGAAGGTCATGATGTATTACACAGACAATAGCAGCCAGGATGTCACCGGCAGTTGTTCCTTCAGCGGGTTCAATTCTTCCAGCGCGGGCACAAAAACGGTGACCGTAACGTACAATCGCAACAGCAATCTCACAACAACATTCACCGTAACAGTAAAGGAACCGTCAACAGTCCCGCCGACGACAACGAAAGGCCCGACGACAACCGCGCCCCCGACGACAGTCGCGCTTATAAAAGTAACGGGCATAAATATCTCTTCCTCCGGCGGCGTCAGTTCTGTAGAGGTTGGCAAATCGCTGCAGCTCAACGCCAGTGTAACGCCGGGCAACGCGAGCGATAAAACTGTCTCCTGGGGCGTCAAACAAGGCGGGACCGGCGGGGCAGCGATAGATTTGTCGAGCGGCTTGCTGACGGGAACCGCCGCGGGCGATGTCACCGTGGTGGCAACGGCCAATGACGGCAGCGGGGTAAGCAGAGAGATTACCATTACAATAAAAGCGCCCGAATACACCGTCACCTTCTGCGGGCACGCCTCACCGCGCAGCGTCACAGTGAAGGCCGGGGAATCCATTGACCCGCCAAAGCACTCCAACAACACGTTTACCGTGACGTTCAACGCCAACGGCGGCACGGTATCGCCCGCCAGCAAAACTGTCTCGCAGCAATTCACCGGCTGGAAATCGGCAAGCGGGACCATCTTCCTTGCGGCCGGCAGCGCCAGTTATACGCCAAAAAGCAATGAAACCTTCTCGTGTACATTTGATAATGCGGCACTCGGAAGCGATTTGCCCACGCCTACAAAGCCCGGAAGCACCTTCAATGGTTGGGAGGCAAACGGCGCGAAGGTTTCCGCCGCAACGCCGGTTACGGGCAACATGACGCTCACCGCTTCCTGGACAACGGCCCAATTTACAGTTTCCTTTGACGGCAACGGTGCCGACTTCAGCCATTCCCCGCAAACAATGGCCTATGGCGGCACATTTGCGGTTCCGGGCATAGTCACCACGCCGTGGAGCGGGTCAACGCTCATATTGAAGAATGGCCTCTCAAACGCCGAGTGGGACTCCATCGCGGTCAAAAAGCAGTTCGTGCGCTGGGAGGACACGGCCACCGGCAGGTCCTATCAACCGAACGACACCTACACCGTCACCGGGAATTCAACACTGCGGGCCGTTTGGAGCAGCACGCCCGTGCTGACGCAGAGCAACCTGAATATCATCAACAGGCTTACGGGCCCCAGCGGGGAGTCCCTTCTCTGGACTACCGAACCGAACGGCTTCGGTTCCCGCGTTACCTTCTCCGTAGGATATTCGGTGCCGTCCGATATGGTTGTGTACGGTATTTGGTACTGACACGGCGACGTGTTTATCGCATATTTCAAAGGAGGATTTCATAAATGAAAAGAAATTGGAACAAGCGGATGCTCTCCGCGCTGCTGACGGTATTGATGGTGTTTCTTATGCTGCCGTTCGGTATCATCCCCGCATCGGCTGCGGATATGAATGGGCAGCGGGTCAGCTATACGGGCGGCATACCGAACGTGCACTACGACCTTTCCTACACCAAAAGCCGCCCGAACAACTCGCAGATGACCTACACGTTTACCGTGAGAGCGAGCTTGGGATCGGCCAGCTCCTGGGTGGGAACGGGCTACATTTTCACAGGCGTTTTCACCGTCAACGGCGTTTCGGGTGCGGTCTCAATCAGGCAAAATGGAGACAGCTGGAACGGCGTCGGGCCGCACTCCACCAGAAGCGTGACTATCACGGTGCCATCCAGCAGCGGCAACGCCTCCCAAAGCGCGAGCTTCAGGGTGAATGTCAGCAACTATAACGGCAATTCCTTCGGGGCGGTAAGCAAGGATTTTACTGTCACCAGCTCTCCTATGCTGGCCTCCACCGTGACATACAACGCCAATGGCGGTTCTGTATCGCCCACTTCCGCTACGGTAAGCAGCGGCTCCGCCACAACCCTGCCCACCCCCACGCGCACGGGATATACCTGTACCGGGTGGTACACGGCTTCCAGCGGCGGCGGCAAAGCAGGCAACGCGGGCGCAAGCTATACGGTAAGCTCAAATACGACGCTTTACGCGCAGTGGGCCGCAAACACCTATACGGCTACCTTTGACAAACAAAGCGGCGCCGGCGGGTCAAACAGCGTGGTGGTGACATATAACGCCAACATGCCCTCGGCTGCCATGCCTACCCGCGCGGGCTATGGATTTAGCGGCTATTATGACGCGACAAGCGGAGGGACCCAATATTACACCAGTACCGGCGCATCGGCCAGAACCTGGAATAAGACAAGCTCCGCAACCCTGTATGCCAGATGGACAGCAAACGCTTACTCCATAGCGCTTGACAAGCAGGGCGGGCTCGGCGGGTCAGCCAATATCATAGTGACATTTAGCGCCAATATGCCTTTGACCTCCATACCCACACGCACGGGCTACACATTTGCCGGCTACTACGATGCGGCAAGCGGCGGAACCCAGTATTACAATGCCGCGGGCGTGCCGGTAAGAACCTGGAATAAGGCGAACGGCGCAACCCTTTACGCCCAATGGATCGCAAACACCTACCCCGTAACCCTTGATAGACAGGGCGGCACAAGTGGGTCGGCCAGCGTTACGGCCACCTATGATGCCAACATGCCGTCTATGGGCGTCATACCCACACGCACAGGCTACACATTTGCCGGCTACTATGATGCGGCAAGCGGTGGAACGCAGTATTACACAGCCACAGGCGCGTCGGCAAGAACCTGGAATAAGGCGAACGCCGCAACGCTCTATGCCCGGTGGACGGCGAACACAAACACGCAATACAGGGTTGAACGTTACTATCAAAACGCGGATGGCAGCTATCCCGCAAACCCGAGCGCCGCAATAAACTACTATGACGGCATTTCGGCGGCAAGCAAGACGATCACAGCCCCGTCTATCACCAATTATACCTATGACGGCACTGTGACAGGTTCTACCGGCCTGACGCTGACCATCAATGCGTCAGGGACCACGGTATATAAGCTTTACTATAGACGCAATACCGTCAGCCTGGTTGTCAATACAAATGGCGGTACGGGCGGCACGGCCAGCCAGACAGGGCTTCGCTGGGGGCAGCAGATAACGCTCGCCACACCCACCCGTGCGGCCTATAATTTCACAGGCTGGACCGTGTCCGGTACAGGCGCAAGCATCGTGGGCAACACACTGACAATGGGAACGGCCAACACAACAGTTACGGCGAACTGGGTCCAGGCCGGCGAGCAATACAGGATCGAAACCTATTGTCAAAACGCGGACGGCACATATCCGGCCGCTCCCACCAACGCCGAGACAAGCTACGAAACCGCAAATACATCCAAAACAATCACCCCGCCGTCCATCGCCAACTACGCCTATGACGGCACGGTCAGCGGCTCCACCGGGCTGACCCTGACCATCAATTCAGCCGGAACCACAGTGTTCAGGCTTTACTACAAGCGCAGTATGTTTGACCTTGCTGTTGACGCCAACGGCGGCACCGGAGGCAGCGGCAGCCAAACTGGCCTGCGCTGGGGCGCAACCTTTACGTTAACGCCGCCGACGCGGCAGGGCTACACATTCTCCAATTGGAGTGTTTCGGGCGCAGGGGCAAGCGTATACGGCAATGTGGTCACCATAGGTACGGAGGCCACTACCGTTACGGCCAACTGGACGGCGAACACCAATACTGCCTATAAAGTTGAGCAGTACTATCAAGCCGCGAATGGGACCTATCCTTCCACGGCAAGCGCCGCCGCCAACTATACGGACGGGACAACCGCCGCCAACAGGACCATCACCGCGCCGGATGTGGCCAACTATACCTATGACAGTACGGCCTCTGGCTCAACGGGCTTGACGATGACCATCAATGCGGCAGGTACTACGGTTTTCAAGCTCTACTACAGGCGCAACGTATTCAAGCTTACCGTCAACGTCAACGGCGGCACAGGGGGCAGCGGCGACCAGGCCGGACTGCCCTGGGGTTCGGCATTTACATTGACCCCGCCTGCGCGGCAAGGATATACCTTCTTGCGTTGGGACGTGTCGGGCACGGGGGCGAGTATATCCGGCAATGTGGTTACAATCGGCACTGAGGCAACGGCCATTACGGCAAATTGGACAGCCAATACGGATACGCAGTATCGGGTGGACCGCTATTATCAGGAGGCCGACGGCACGTATCCTGCCGACGCAAGCGTTACCGATACCTATAGCGATGGTACGACAGCGGCAAGCAAAACCGTAACCGCCCCCGCAGTCGCGAATTATGCTTACGATGACACGATTGCCGGCTCCACCCCGCTGACATTGCTCATTGCCGCGGACGGCAGCACAGTTTTCAATCTGTATTATAAACGCAGCACCTTCCACCTTACCATTGATAAAAATGGCGGTGCCGGCGGTTCCGATGACCAAACCGGCCTTCGCTGGGGGGATCAGCTGACGCTGACGGCGCCCACGAGAACAGGCTATTCACTGACCGGCTGGCAGGTGATCGGCGGCGCAGGCGCCGAAGTGAACAGTGACATCGTGACCATGGGCATCGGCAGCACCTCAATACGCGCTATCTGGACGGCCAATATTTACACGGTTACCTTCAACCCGGACGGCGGTACCTTGGACAGCGCTGATTCCAACACCATGTCCGTGACCTATGCCGGCACCTACGGCGCGGGTTCGGAATTTCCAACCCCAACACGGAAGGGCTATGCCTTCGATGGATGGTATATAGCCGCGGACGGCGGCGGGAGCAAGATACTCACCACCACGCCGGTCGCGATTACCGCAGACCAGACGCTGTTTGCGAACTGGCTGCCCAACAAAACCATAACGGGCCCCTTTACAGGCCCGGATGGTTCCACGGTTAACGCGATCGCCGAAAGCGAACCGTCTGAAACCTTTGATTCGCTGTCGGTCCGGTTCATCGCGTCCAACAGCAGGCAGGGCTTCCCCGATGAAGTGCAGGATGAAGTCAACCCGCTGTTTGAAGCTGCCCTGCTCAGAAGCGGCACGCAGGTTGATCCCGCAAAGGCTGTGACTGTAAGGCTCCCATTCACGCGCGGCGGCTCAAGCGCAGTGGGGCAGGAAATCATGGTTCTGCATTTTGACAGGCAGAAGAACCAAATGGACTCCATTGTGGCAGTCACAATGCGGATCGGCAATATGACCTACCTGGAATTCACTGTGGAGCAGCTTGGGTTTTTCCAGCCGAAATACAGCCTGGCGTTCTACGACAATAAGGTATACCAACAGGCAAAAGAGAGCGGCGTCGGAAGCTCGCCCGATCCGCTGCTGGCAATTCAGATGAATTCCAATGAAAGCTACCAGCTGAGGGTAGCCGATGGCCTCGCAGGCTATACCTGGCAGTCAAACAGTCCATCGCTGGTCTCCCTGGCCCCGCTTGATGGCGTGATAGGCGAAGCATATACGCTGACCACCGGCCAACCGGCCGCCGAAACAAAGGTCAGCATAAGGGTCACAGACCAAAACGATGTGATCGGCATCTGCACACTCACCATTCTCCCGCAGTCAGCGATTGTTCCTACCGGTGTTTCGTTGGATAAGACAAGCGCAACAATTCTGAATGGAACCACGGCGCAGTTGACCGCGTCCGTGACGCCGGGCAACGCAACCAATAAAGCTGTTATTTGGAAGAGCAGCAATATAGGCGTAGCGCTTGTGGACAGCAAAGGGCTTATTACATCGGTGGGGCTTGGTACAGCTACGATTACAGCCACAACCATCAGCGGCGACAGGGAAGCAGCTTGCACAGTCACAGTGATTGATGAGGTGTCGCCAACAAGCGTTTCGCTCAATCAGACAAGCGCCACCCTTATGGTTGGCGGTTCGCTTCAGCTGTCGGCAACAGTGAATCCCTCCAACGCGACGAACAAGAACGTGACGTGGAGCAGCAGCAATACATCCGTTGTTTCGGTAACCGCAACCGGACTTGTCAACGCCGCAAGCATCGGTACGGCTACAATCACTGTGCGCACTGAGCGGGGGGATAGAACAGCGGCCTGCACCATCACGGTGCGCACGAATACAAGCACTCTGAATGGGCGCATTACAGAACTGGAAGCCCTTCGGAATAACAACAGCTATACGGAAGCAAGCTGGAACGCGTTCCAAAACGCGCTGCAGGCTGCCCGGAGCGTCAGGGACAACCAGAACGCAACACAGGGGCAGGTCAACGACGCCTTGACGGCATTGAATGCGGCCTATAGCGCTTTGTTGCCGCGCGCGGAAACAACTGCCCTGAACAGGCGCATCACGGATATGGAAGCCATTGCGAACAACAACTATACGCAAGAAAGCTGGAACGCGTTCCAAAACGCGCTGCAGACGGCCCGGAGCGTCAGGGACAACCCGAACGCGACACAGGGGCAAGTCAACGACGCCTTATCGGCGCTGAATGCGGCTTACAATGGTCTGCAGCAGAATCCCACGCCCAAGATTCGCCTGTGGGGGAGAGAAACCGGATATGAGTCCAATCTCTTCAACTGGCTATTGTGTATTGTTTGCTTCGGCTGGATTTGGATGGCGTTTTGATCCCCCTCCATCGTATCGAATTTCATTAACAATAGCGGGGCAGCCTGGAGGCCGCTCCGCTATTGCTTATCACTTGGGGCTACGGGCAGCTCGTTACCCCCCTGCCATGCGCCTCTACAGCTTCTGCCCCCGCGTTACCCGCAGCCTTGCCATCGCCCTCGCCAGCGCGATTTGGCTGGCCTTCTGCTCGCGTATGCTCCTCTGCTGGCGCAGGCGCTCCTGCTCGCGCTGCATGGACTGCTCTGCGCGCCTGGCGTCGATGTCCTCGGGCCATTCGCAGGCCTGGGTGAAGATCACCGTGCGGCTGTGCCCAACCTCCATAAAGCCCTCGGAGATGAAGGCCTCCTTCCACTGACCATTGATATTCAATTGGATGGTGCCGATTTCCAGGGGCGTCACCAGCGGGGTATGCTGCGCCAGCACGCAGATTTCTCCGTCCGGGGTGGTGACGGCCACGCCCTCGGCCGGCCCGCTGTAAAAGGCGCGCTCGGGGGTGAGGATGTCCAGTTGGAAGGGGGTGGGCATGTCGCTTCGCTCCAATTCACAATTTACAATGCACAATTAATTTTTACGCAAAATATCCAAACTGTGGTTCGTCGCGCCGGCCATGTCGGGCCGCTCGCAGAGAAAATAGCGGTACTGCATATACTGCCCGAAGCGCGCGGGCGTCATTTTGTCCACGGCCTCGCGCATGAAATCGTGCAGGCCGTCCGTGGCCACATAGTGCAGCCGCGTGCAGGGCAGGGGAGCCACCAGGGCGTCGATGTCCTCTCTGCGGCAGAGCTGAAACAATTCCTTCGGGTCCGGGCTCGGCTCATGGCGGAAGGTCTCCATGTCCATGCGGTGCTCCGCGATAAAATGCTCCAGGTTCCCCTTCACGAAGCCCGACTCGTGCAGCACCATGTCCGTGATGACATAGGCCGCATAGAGCAGCCCGCCGGGCTTCGTCACCCGCAGGGCCTCTCTCAGCGCCTGGGTCTGGTCTTCGTTTGATTTCAGGTGATACATCGGCCCCAGCAGCAGTGTCATATCGAACGTGTCATCTGGAAAGCGCGAGAGATCCAGCGCGTTGCCCTGCCGCAAATCGACCGTGTCCCCCGGCTTCATCTTCTTCCGGAATATATCGATGTTGTGTTGCACCAGCTCAATGGCCGTGACGTCATAGCCCATGCGCGCCAGCGTAAGCGAATACCGCCCCGTGGCCGCGCCGATCTCCAGCAGCCTCATGCCGGGCTGGAGATAGCGCTCGATATAGCGCATGGTGGTGAGATACTCCACCTGCCCGGACTGCGAAGCCAGGCGGGTGTCCTCGTTAAAATTGGTGTAGGCCCGCGTGAGGTAGCCCAGGGTATCGTTGGGCTCGGGCCCAGATGGCGCCTTTCGCTTGAGGCGCTTGAACAGGCTCATATTATGCATCGTCCTTCCGCAGCAGAATATCCAGGCTGTGATTCGTCGCCCCGGCCATGTCTTCGCGCTCGCAGATGGCGTACCGGTATTTCATATACAGCTCGAACTGCTTTGGCGTCATCTTGCCGATGGCCTTGCGCATGAGCTCGATCGGGCCGTCGGTGGCGACGTAGTGCAGCCGCGTGCAGGGCAGAGGAGCCGCCAGCGCCAGAATGTCGTCCTTGCGCATGAGCTGGAACAAGTCCTTCGGCTCGGAATGGCAATGGAAGGTTTCAGGGTCCGCCATGCCCTTGGCGATCAGATACTCAATGTGCCCTTTTATAAAGCCATGGTAGTGTAAGGACATATCGCTGACGCAGTAGGCCGCATACAGCAGGCCGCCGGGCTTCGTCACCCGCAGCGCCTCTTCCAGCGCTCTGGTTTGATCTTCAACTGTATACAGGTGATACATTGGCCCCAGCAGCAGCGTCATATCGAAGGTATTATCCGGAAAGCGCGATAAATCCAGCGCATTGCCCTGCTGCAGATCGACTGTATCCCCCGGTTTCAGCTTCTTACGAAACACATCGATGTTGTGCTGCACCAGCTCAATGGCCGTGACGTCATACCCCTTGCGCGCCAGCGTGAGCGAGTACCGCCCCGTGGCCGCGCCGATTTCCAGCACGCGCATACCAGGGCGCAAATAGCGCTCGATGTAGCGCATGGTGGTCAGGTATTCCACCTTGCCGTGCTGCGTGGTCAGACGCCTGTCCTCGTCGCAGCGGGTGCTATAAAACCGCGTGAGAAAGCCCAGAGTATCGGTGGGTTCAGATGCGGGCCGGATTTTTCGTTTGAAGAAATGAAACATGTATATCTCCTAAAATGGCACAACGCAAGTTGCTGAAAAGCTGTTCCCCCGCCCGGTTTCAATGACATACGTCAGCGTGAAGCGCGTGAGCCTCTGGCTGCAATAGAAAGCCAGGGCCTCGCGGAACAGATGGTTCACCCTGCCGTTCATGATGCCCCGGCCCTCGATTGTGACGTCCTCGTCCGGGTTGGGACTCTCGTTTTCGGGATCGGCGAAGTAGTCCATGAGGAACCGCTGCGTCTCGGCCTCCAGCGCCGGGTGGCCATAGACGCCCCGCAGCATGGCGTAGATCTCAATCACCTGCGATTCCCCGGGGGCAATGGAGAAGCTATCGCGTTGGCCCTGCGCCAGCTCGCCGAAGAAGCCCTTCTCCTGCTGCGCGGCCAGGGCCTCCTGCCGGAAGCCCTCCTCGAAGATGGTCTCCCAGGGGTACAGCGTCGCGTCGGTGACGGTGATGGTCTGGTCGCTGGTGTTGTGGATGGTGATTGTAACGGGCGCGCGCAGCTTCACCAGGGCGGCGGCCTCGGGGTTACTCTCATAGCGCACGCTGGAAAACTGCGTTTTGTACAGGCTCGCGCTGTCGGCCATGTAGGCCGCCACGGCATGCGGCTCCATCTGGATGACCACGCCCTCGCGGTTTTTCTCCGCGGCGGCGGCGTCCTCCAGCGCGGCGACCCTCTGGTCGATGGCCTCGTTCTCCTTCGCGAGGGCGGCGGCCTGCTTGGCGGTGTTCCATTCGCTCCAGCCGAAATACACCCCGCCCCCCAGGCTGATCAGCGCCAAAATGAACGCGACGACGGCAATGGCTGTTTTGCCTCGGCCCGGGGTTTTTTCTTTCTTGACTTTGGGCTCTTTCACCTTTTTCTCTTTGGCCATGGGAATACCTCGTTTCATGGGTTGTTGCTTATATCAGCATTCGAATAGTCGCACGGGATATGCAGCCCGTAAGGTGGGGGAAGCTTGGTCGCCCTTGCATGATCCCCCAAGCTCCTCCCCGTGGGAGGAGCTGGCCGCCCCGGGCGGCCTGAGGAAGGCATCGCGGAGCGACGTTACCCCCGCCTCCTCACTATAGAATAGCACACGCTGTCAAAAATCTGGCCGTTGGCATTTTTGCGGCCCTTGTTTTCGATTATCCCGTCATAGTGAAACCCGCACTTCTCAATCACGCGTTTGGAGCGAACATTGTGGGGATAATGGGAAACGCCCAGCAGCTCAATATTCATCTCGTCAAAGGCGTACGCAATCACGCGTTTGACTGCTTCCGTCATGTACCCCTTGCCCCAATAATCCTCCGAAAGCGCATAGTTGATTGCGTACGCGCTGTTCCTCGCGCTGAATTGCCCGCGATTTTTATCGGTGTGCAGCCTCAGCTGGCCGATGACTTTTTCATTTTCTTTCAGCACGATTGCCCACCTGTCGTCTTCCTTGATAAAGGATTTCAGCGTCCGTCTCGCTTGACGGATATTTTTGAGGGGCTTCCAGCCGCCCATCGCCATACTCGGGTTTTTCGCGTATTCGTAAAGGTCGCCCACATCCCCGCGCCGCCACCCGCGCAAAATGAGCCGTTCCGTTTCCAGTGTTTTATACATTACCCCTCCTTCGCCATCTTCTCCGCCTTCTCAAACACCTCGTCGATATCCCCCACCATGTAGAACGCCCCCTCCGGCAGCTGGTCCGCCTTGCCGGCCAGGATGTCCTCGCAGCTGCGCAGGGTATCCTCCAGCGGTACATACCGCCCGGGCATGCCCGTGAACACCTCGGCCACATGAATCGGCTGGCTCATGAAGCGCTGCAGGCGGC
>JGI24702J35022_10000126_pt1 | contig 37416 bp, 38 predicted proteins | sample TergutTh196P4_FD_35022 | JGI IMG/M metagenome (IMG submission 35022) | reverse complement strand
TTCATGGAACCGGCGATGTATTTGGCAGTTCGCTGTTATCAGGTCTTCTGTCTGGAAGAACGTTAGAGAAGGCTATGGAGATTGCGGTCAAATATACACATCGCTGCATTACACTTACCGAAGAAGCGGGACAGGAAATACGTTATGGAGTATGTTTTGAAAGGGCAATTCCGTATCTGATTGAGCTGATAGCATAAAATATTTTCTATATAGGGGATATATNAGGTATAAATTTTATATAATTGGAAATTATTATAGTGTATCCTTAATTCTTTTAAGGAACATTTAATATCCCCCCTCAAGCCTGGTCTCATCCCCCCATGAGTCCAGGTTTTTTTTGTTAAAACGTTGATATATCAGCGTTTTTTGAGGCTGTTTTTTCGATTTGTCCCTTGTTTGTCCCTTATTCAAGGGATAAGCCAATTCTTGTTGTCTGAACAATGGGGCATCTTTTAATATTACAATGATACTCAAAACATCCAAATCAGATGTATAATTAGCTTTATGAAATATTTTAAAGGCTGTGACGAAATATGATGAAAATTAAATTTCATTTTGAATCTTTTAAAAATTATAGTGATATATCATTCGGTATCGACTTACTAGAAATTCTATCTTCTGAGGGTTTAGAGATTGAAAAAATCAATCGCTATGAACCGATAAGATATGAGTTTACAAAAGACGCTTTTTTGAAAATGTGGGTTCATATGGGACATGGCATTATGTTTAGAGGGAAAAATCCAATTAGATTCTCTGGTATGGTTGATTGGACAACCAAGGCTCATCCAGGATCTCAATTTGTTTGCGGAATTACCTTATGGTTGACAGTACCTAATAATTACGATACAGATAAGTTGATTTCATTAGGCGATAAGCTTTTTGAATGGTCGAAAAGTGTATACGGTTATATAACCAATGAAATATATGCTCCAATGTATCCATTTCCCTTTGACAGTAAAAACGGTAAAATACAGTATAAAAAGTGTAAATATCCAGAATATGTTAGGGCGAGGAGTTCAGGAAATGTATTTAGCCGTATAAGGGATTTGATGTGGGTAAATTATTTTGGTTTACCATATATCATAGAAACTGATTTTCATTTACCTGATAACCGTGTAGTTCTGTCCCAAGGCGCTAAACTTCAAATAACAGATAGCCCTAACGATGAAAGACTTTGTGAGCCGGATTTCTTGTGGGCACAAAAAGAAGCTGTTGGATTAGGATGGTTTTGGCATGTTCCCAGAGTTTGTGAGTGGAGGGTGCCAGAATTTGATAGATCAGAGGTGGTAAGGGATATTTGAATTTGAAAAAAATAGCTCACAAAGGGGCTATCTAGTCATTGTATTCCTCAGCAAACAATTTAGCTGCTTGTTCCCTGTATCGGCTTTCCCTGTTAGTGCAATTATTGCAAGAGCTTCTCTGTGCAAATCCTCGTTGAATATTCGTTTTGCACCCAGTACGCGTTGACGGTCTGTCGCTTGCGGCTTCTCAATTGAAGTTATACATTCGTCAACACTTTTTGTTTTGAAAGTGTTATAGTATTTAATAAAATAATTATGGCCCATAGAATTGAGTTCGTTATATGCTTTGCTTTTTATTTTAATAACCCCAAAATATATTATCTGCAAGCAGTTATAAAATATTTAGCTGAAAGTGATTTTAGTAATAAACGTTAATTTAAAAGTGCATAGAAATTATTCGAAAACTCGTTTGAAACGTCAGCATACGTATTTTACTAAACGCGATAAAATATATGCATAGTTAAGCTTAGCGCGAATATGTCGCGTGTGAGCAAGCTTTACGCGTACGCGCAAGTATTTAGCAAGCTAGCTAAATATAATTTGAAAGCGAGTGACGCTAGTGCAGTATTTATTAAAGAATATTCATATTAAAGACTTCGAATGCGACATGCCACTTAATTTTGATTATTTTGTAGAAAACGTTGCGTTTGCAAACGAGATAAAATCTGTTGATATGTTTGAAAAGACTTTTTTACGCAGCTATATTTATCTATTTGAAGAAATAAAATATGAATATGAATTGACTGAAGAAGCAACTACAGATAAAACTGAGTATTTTTTCTCTGCTGATATCGGCGAGTGCGTAAGAAATCAAAATTATGAATATTCAAAAAAGTTTAAAATTAAATACATTTTACCAAATCAGTTCGTTCTTGATGTTGATGAGAAATATTACTATCTTGAAGAAATTAGTAAAGATGAAAATTTTCAAGTAGCAATGTATATGAGCATATTAAAACAGTTACCAATGGATTTTATAATAGCCAGCGCTTAACGCGCTGGCTTATTTTTACGGCGTCATATACTTTTCTTGCGTTAACAATTAAAGTTCAAAAAGTTCGAAACAAAACAACTATATTGTTCTATTCTATCTCTTGTTCCATACTATGGAATTCTTCTGTATCGAAAAATTCATATAATGAGACACCTAACCCATCACAGATTTTCTTTATAGTAACGATTCCAGGATTCCTGCTATCGCCATTAATTATATTTTTAAGTGTTGATGACGGTATTCCAGAATAATTAGCGAGCGCATGGAATGCCCATCGCCTAGAATTACATAGTTCAATGATTCTTCGCTGAACTGCAAATCTCGTGTCCATAGAATTTAGCCTCCTTGACGTCTAAATGGCTAATTTAAGACTATCACAGGCTAAATATATTTATTGACTATATAAAAATAATTTTAGCCTTTATATGGACAATTTGTTATATATAAGCTAAAATGGTTTATATATAACCATAAATGTTTTGAATATATAACGAATAGTAAGAAAAAAAGTAAAATTATTAATTTGTTAAAATATGGTGAAAATGCTATAATTAAGGATAGTGAGTAATAAAACTACATTAGGATACAAACTGCTCACTTTTGATTCCATAAAACCAATGAGAGGAGATTTACTCAATGAGAAAAAAAGTAATCAGCGTGCTCCTTGCCGTCATTATTATATTGACGGGATTCGTGCCGGGGCAAAGACAGACGGTCTATGCGGAAAGTGAGAATGACACTGTTGTAATTAACGATGAAACAACAAGCCCAAGTGCGTTAAGTGCATTGGTAATGCCATTAGCGACATCAGCTTCATCAGGTAATTTCATAGCACCAATAGATCCACCTGACCCGAATGCTATACTAATACATAATGCTCAAGAGTTAAATGAAATAATAAATGATTTGAGTGCATCATACAGACTTGTAAATGATATTGATTATACAGGAATTGGTGATTGGATCCCTATTGATAACTTCACTGGCTCTTTTGATGGACAGGGATATATAATACAGGGGTTACCTAGAGCGTTATTTAGGAGCATAAGAGGCGCATCAGTTAAAAATGTCGGTTTAATAGGAGGAACTGGAAATTTAATTCAAACAGCATATAGTGAAAGTGAGATAACAAATAGTTTTAACGCAAGAAATACAGCCGACGCATCTAGCAATGGAGGTATTTGTTCAACCATTAATGGTTATGTTCAAATAAGCTATTGCTATAATACAGGAAGCGTTTCAGCATATCGAATAGCAGGAGGTATAGTAGGTTCAGCAGCAACTGGAAGCCTACCATTTATTGAGTATAGTTATAATACAGGTAATGTTTCGGTGAATAACACCTTTGAAGATCCAGCGCCACATACTGCCGCTGGTGGAATAATAGGATTTGCAGAAAATGGTGTAAATATAAGCAATTCGTATAATACAGGTAATATTTCAAATTATTCAACTGGACGAGTTATATATAATACAAGAACAAAATCTGGTGGAATAGTTGGCACATTGTCGCATGGGGGTAGAATTTCTAATTGCTATACAACAGGAAGTATTACTTGTTCATCAAACCCAAATACATCGTTTAGCATAGGTACCATTTCAGGTGGGATAGTTCCAGATGATCCGACAGTTCAGATTAAGAATTGTGTTGTATTATCGAGTCCGATTCGCGCACTCGGTTATGAAACAACAGCATGGATGATAGGAGTTACATCATTTCAAAATAAAGCAAACTGTCTTGCTCTTTCTAGTACACAGCTACAAGCAGTTAATACATCTGATGATTCAAACGGAAGGATATCAGTGTCTGAGTCCAGACAGCGAAGCACATACGAGAACATTGGGTGGGACTTTCAAAACACTTGGGCGATTGATTCTGCAATTAATAATGGCTTACCATATTTTACAAAAAGTTCTTCACAACAGGGGAGCCTTAAAATCTCAACTGATGGCACCGATTTAAACGGTCAAATTAAAGTCAATGACAAACTGGCCTTAACAGCAACAATTTATGACGAAAATGGCAATGCCCCATTTGACCTTCAAGAGAATGTGACATGGACTGTTTCAGATCCTTCAATTGTTTCATACGAGTTATTAGCGGATTACGGTATTTGTTCTATTGAGGTCACCGGGCTTAAAGAGGGGCAGGTGGCCATCACTGCTATAAACACGGATGGGTTAAGTGGTAGCATTAGAATTGAGGTAATTGGTAACAAAAGAATTGAGATTTTGCCAAAAGATATTGATCCTTTAAAAACAGGAGAAGACATTAACCTTTATGCAACTATTTACGACGATAATAATCAGCCGCTTACTGATCAATCTGGAATAACATGGACAAAAAGTAATGATAATGTCGAATTACTCACTACTGTAAATGAACCTAGAGCTTTGGTAGAAGCGTTAAAACCTGGTAAAACGATTATATCAGCATCAACTGTGGATGGATTAGAAGATAGCGTAGAAATTGTAGTTGTTGATGCGCAACCATGGCTTGAAATGGAGTTTTCTGATAATACAGAAATCAACTATATAAAAAAGGCTGATAATACTTTATTAGAAATAAAAACTGATTTATACATTAATTATAAAAATGTAGGAAAGAATTTATCTGATATCCCGACGCAAAATGAGAAAGATAAAGCAGTAGCTCAAACTGTATATATTAAGATAAGTTCATCAAATAATGTTTTATTTCAGGATGATGGCGTTCAGGAAGTCAGTTTAAATAAAATATTTCTTAACGGTTTACATTATAATGAAAGTGGAATAATTGGACCTATAGAAGCAACTGCATCAGACATACCAACAGATACGGATTATCTTGAGATTAAAGTAGAAGCTTTTATGGATGATATAAAGCAGGAGTTTAACTATATAATTCCGATTTTGTCTATCGAAATTAACATGAATCCCATTTATGAAAATAATGAATTCAATACTCAAATTCCACTCGATATTACCATCAGTAATCCATCAATAGATAAATTCGGAAACAATTGTTTCGTCAAAAAAATAAACAATTTAGATTTATCAATGGATGCTAAAGTAATGGTTCCATCAAATGAGACTTTCACAACTATTAGGTTACATGCTGGAACAATTGAACCAGGAAATAATTATTATGAATCGCAAAATATAAAAGCCCCGGATTCTGTTGATAATATAATTAATCCTAAAAAAGATGCAAGAAAAATAGGAGCTTTATTTATCTTTCTTGAGGCAAAAGCTAGTAATTATATTATTAACAACAATACATACACTTTTAACACAAATGCGGACAGATTTTCTTTTATAAATCCAACGCATCCTGATATTAAGTATGATTATTATACTTATTTATGGGGAGATACTGTTTTTGCAAGATGGCTTTCATTGACGAATACGCTTGTCAATTTTTGTTGGGGTATGTGTATTACTGATGTATATTTCAAAGAAAACAACGATATAATTAATAGTTATTTGATTAGCGGTAAAAATAGTGAAAATAAAACAGCGAAGTATATAAGTGATCTTAATCTAAGTAGCACCAGTAATAAATTTATAATAGATAATCTCGAAGAGTTATTAAATATTATGCATTTAACCCAATTGGATGTTAAATATATAAGACAGGATACCAACAATAAAAATAAAATTGAAGAAATTTATGAAAAAACAAACAATTATCAACAAACCGGTAATAACCCTATAGTAATAGGCGTTAGCGGTAAGGATACAAAAGGAAAAATAAAACATCATAGTATATTAGCTTTAAGAGTTGTTAATTATTCTACTGGAAGTCGTATATATGTTTATGATGTAAATCACCCAATGGACGAATGTTATTTAACAATAAACAGAATTGGCGATAGTTGGGAATGGGAATATACTTTTTTTGACAATTTAACATGGGGTACAAATATACCCGATAGTGAAATAACATATAGAGAAGATTTTGAGCAATGTTTTAATTATATTTCAACAGTAAATGAAAGCCGAAATCTAAGAATTGAATCTGAGAATGAAAATTTTGTGTTATTAACTTCAGACAACCCTAACTTTTCAATTATAAATTCTACAGGTAGAAGTGCAATCTATAGTGACGGATATTTGTCAGAGTCTTCTATTGATAATATATATCCGATTACTGTTTATGATTTAGCAAAAGAAGGCATTACGAATGATACAAAAGAGTATGTATCTATGTATATTCCTTATACTGAATACATAGTCACTGCTGAGAATAATGAAGCAACTAGAACTACTATGCTAGCCTGTAATACACAGATCGATGTTACTGCTCCAGGAAAAATATCACGTCGAATAAGTGTATCAGATAATAATATAAATGACACTTATGCGATTATCGATTCCCAAGGGGAAGAAGTACCATTTAGCATAATCTATTCTCATGACAATCAAATCGCAAAAAATTTCAATGAAATATCTATAAATGGTATAGCATCTAGTCCGGTTAGGACACAAGAGATAGAAAATGGAGTGAAGATAATCGGCGCAAATGAACTATCACTCCATGTTCTGAGTGATAGTTCTAGTTGGGAAAAAGAAATAAATAATATTTCGAGTCAAAGTGATATAACAGTTACTGTTATGGAAGCGGATGGTTTACTAAACCTTATTATTAAAGCAGACGGGAAAATAATAGACGAACCGGTCGAAAGTAATGCGACACTTTTAAGCCTGACTATTAATAAAGGAACGCTATTTCCAGATTTTAATCCTTATATTACCAATTATACAGCCAGTGTTCCAAATAGTTTATCAGAAATTACTATCAACGCAACATCAACGGATTCAAGTGCGAAGGTTACTGGGATAGGTATAAAAACGCTTGTTGTAGGTGAAAACCGTTTTGAAATCACTGTTACAGCAGCAAATGACGTTCGAATGATTTATACGATAATAATAAAACGTTTAACAGAAACTTTGACACCATCGCCATCGGCCACTACGACACCATCGCCATCAGCCACTACGACACCTTCGCCATCAGCCACTGCGACACCATCACCTTCAGTCACTGTGATACCTTCGCCATCGGCCATTGCGACACCATCGCCATCAGCCACTGCGGCACCATCACCTTCAGTCACTGTGACACCTTCGCCATCAGCCATTGCGACACCATCACCATCGGCCATTGCGACACCATCGGCCACTACTACACCTTCGCCATCAGCCATTGCGACACCATCACCATCGGCCACTACTACACCTTCGCCATCAGCCACTGCGACACCATCACCATCGGCCACTACTACACCTTCGCCATCAGCCACTGCGACACCATTATCCACTGCTTTGCCGACTAAGACGACCATGCCAACGCTAACACCACAATATAACAGTGGAGGATACAGAACATATCCTGCTGAACCACCAACTATAGTTACGCCAACCCTGACACCTCCAATATCTCCGTCAAAGATGACTGTAATTCTGTCGATAGACAGCAAGGTATATACGAAAAATGGTGTTCAGGCAGATTTTGACGTCGCACCATACATAGACTCAAGCACTAACCGCACGATGGTACCCATCCGTTTTATTGCTGAAGCCTTTGGAGCAAGTGTAAATTGGCAAGATGATATAAAGACAGATTTTATCTATCTTGACGGCAAATCGCTAAGTATTGCCCTTAATCAGCCATTGCCAAATGATATGGGTACAGCCGTACTCGTCAAGGATCGCCTCTTCGTACCTGTCCGTTATGTGTCTGAACAGCTAGGAGCGAAGGTTGATTGGAACGAAGCGACCAAAACAGTTACTATCAATTTTAATAATCCAGTGAATTTAGCAGGCGGATATTCCGCTGACAGATCCGTAACCGACGAAGACCTTAAAGTGTTTAATGAAGCCATGAACGGGCTTGTCGGTGTAAGTTATAAGCCGACACTTGTGGCGACTCAGGTTGTTGCCGGAACAAATTACCGTTTTACAACAACAGCAACCCCGGTAGTTCCTAATCCTGTGCCATTTAAGGCTTATGTCTACATATTCAAGCCGTTACAAGGCCCGACGCAGCTCAAAGAGATCGTCAGAGGTTGAGGTAAGTCAAAATTTCAATAGCCATCCATCTGGGTGGCTATTTTATTTCGACATTAAATTTTCTCTCGACAAAGTTTTTAACACGATATATACAGTTATGAAACAATATAATAAGTTATTTAATTTTATAATAAGATATCATTCTCTATGAAACTCGAAATTTATAAGATGAAAAGACAAAATACATCTATCCGCGAGCGAAATATTTGACATTACCATTTATTGGTTTATAATTAATAGTGTTCGGTTCGAACAGTAATTCGAGTGAAGGGAGGTGACACGTGGGGTTACTTGTAAATGTTAAAAATGCGGCAATGCAAACTGGTTTATCTGTAACGGAACTGCGCCGTGGGGCGAAAGCACATGAGTATCCATGCTTGTTTGTAGGCGTTGCTGGGAAAAAGCTGATGTTTGACATAGTCGAACTTCAAGAGTACCTATCGAAAACGACAGCAAGCAATATTAGAGATGGACCGCCGGAACAAGAACAAATATCAGAAAAAATCAGGAGGATCAAATGAACAGGATTACATTAGATTTAGAATTTACTCCAAAGGTTATCCAGCTTTTGAGTGGATTAATCGGCGAGAATACGCCAGCAAATACGGCTCAAACTGTACCGGAAAATACTGAGGATAAGCCCACGGAAGAAGTTGTTACGAAAGATGAGCTGCGGAAATACGCGTTAAAGCTATCCAGGGCTGGCAAGCAAGATATTGTAAAAGGGATATTCAACCGGTTCGGCACTGAAAAGTTGTCTGGCGTCAAGGAATCAGATTATCCGTTATTAAAACAAGCTCTATTGAATGCGTAATCATGCGCTGCTTTCCGCCAGTAAAGCACACCGCTGGTTAGTGTGTACACCCAGCGCAAGACTCGAAGAACGATTTCCCGACATACAAAGCGAATACGCTAAAGAGGGCGAACGAGCCCACCGGATAGCAGAGGTAAAGGCAAGGGAAAATTTCTTTGATGAATGGGTAAAAACCGAAGTTGTACCTACTGAAATGAACGAATACACTGACGCTTACATAGAGTTTATCGCAAATAAGCTCACGCCTTACGCAGAATTGTTAATTGAAGCTAAACTTGATTATTCAAGATGGGTAAAAGAAGGGTTCGGAACGGTTGATTGCGTTATCGTATCCGACGACAGGCTTGAAATAATTGATTTTAAGTATGGTAAAGGTCATCTCGTAGACGCATATGAGAATCCGCAGATGATGTTATATGCTCTTGGGGCGATAGAAGCGTTCGGTTCGATATATGATTTTGATAAAGTCGTAATGTCGATATTCCAACCAAGAATTGAAAATGGCGTCAGTGAATACACGTTATCCGTTACTGAATTACTCGGATGGGCCAATCATTACGTTATGCCCAGAGCTGAACAAGCATACTTAGGTAAAGGCAAATTTATGCCAAGCGCCGAGACATGCCGGTTCTGTAAGGCAAAAGAACAATGCAAAGCCCGGGCTAACGCTAACCTCGCGTTGTTTGACGATAATCAGGATTTAAGACTTATAACTCCAGAACATGCCGGGGGTATACTCCTTGAAGCGGCAGACATTGAATCATGGCTTGAGGATTTAAGAAATCTTGTTACAAATACGCTGCTTAAAGGCATAAAAATATCCGGCTGGAAGTTAGTCGAAGGCCGGAGTATCCGTAAATATATAAGTGAAGCAGATGTTGTACAAGCTATGATAAAAGCAGGATACGACAAGGCGTTACTGTTTGAAGAAAAACTGATGACGCTTACGGAACTCGAAAAACAATTTGGTAAAAATGAGGTGGGAAATATTTTGAAAAATTTAATAATAAAGCCCGCCGGAAAGCCGACGCTCGCGCTGCAACGCGACAAAAGGCCAGCGATAAATCCGGCCGAGGCTTTACTAGCGCAGTTTGGAGATGATTAACCTATGCCTGATACTCAAATAACAACAGGCAAAGTGCGCTTTAGTTATTGTAACCTATTTACGCCTAAAGCGCAACAAGGAAGCGACAAACTTAAATATAGCGTAACCCTTTTAATTCCGAAAACCGACGGGGCTACGTTAAGCAAAATTGAAAATGCTATCTTTGCAGCCAAAGCCGCTTATACGTTAAAAGGTAAAAAGCTACCGAAAGACTTGAAAACAACAATGCATGACGGAGACGACGAACGGCCGACCGGGGGAGACTTCGGTACTGAATGCACCGGATGTTATGTAATAACGGTTAGCTCGGACAAGCAGCCTATAATTGTTTACGCGGATAAAACCCCTGTAACGGATGAAAGAGAGTTATGGTCCGGATGCTACGGTAAGGCTATTATTAACTTTTATGTATATGATAACGCTGGTAATAAAGGCGTAACAGCAGGCTTAAACGGCATTATGAAATTGCACGACGGCGAACCGCTCACAGGCGGTGTTGTAACTGACACTGACTGGGACGACGATTTTGGGGACCCGGAAACCGATTTGTTGGATTAATGATGACGGGGCGGTTAAACACCGCCCCTTTTTATACAAAGGAGTCTATGAAATGCCCGAACCTGAAAAGGTTTTGCTGTCATGCTAATGAGCGTTGACATCGAAACTTATTCACCAGTTAACCTACAAAAATGCGGGGTATATAAATATGCGGAAGACCCAGAGTTTGAGATTCTACTGTTCGGGTACGCATATGAAGACGCCCCGGTACGAGTAATTGACCTTAAGCGGGGCGAACAGTTACCCGCTGATGTAATAAACGCTTTATACCATCAATTAGTGATTAAGACAGCCTATAACGCAGCCTTTGAAAGGACATGCCTCAACGCGTATCTCACAAAACGGGGATACGACAAGCTTGACATACGCCAGTGGGAATGTACGGCGGTTATGGCGGCCGAACTTGGTTTGCCTAAACGTTTAGCCGATGTTGGGAAAGTGCTGTCGCTGCTGGAGGATAAGCAAAAGTTAAAGATAGGTAAAAGCCTAGTCAGCTATTTTTGCATTCCGGGAAAGACCGGCCGGCATTTACCCGAGGACGATTTAAGGCGGTGGGAGTTATTTAAAGATTATAACCGCGTTGACGTCGAATCTGAAAGGGAAATACGAATAAAATTATCTCGGTTTAAGGTCTCGCCTTTAGAAAAACTATTATGGTTCATGGACCAGAGTATAAACGACAGAGGCGTTATGGCTGACATTGATTTTGTTAAGAACGCCGTCGAAATGGACGGCGTTTTAAAATCATGCCTTTTAACGACCGCGAAAGACTTAACGGGATTGGATAACCCCAATAGCGCTGCGCAGGTAAAGGATTGGATTGAGGACAAAAGCGGCGTTGCTGTAGAAAGTTTACGGAAAGACAAGATAAATGAAGTCAAAGCCGCCGTTAATAATGAAGAAGTTGACGCCATGCTTGATATTCGCGCCGGTCTCTCCAAAACCTCAACTGAGAAGTACAACGCGATTCTGCGGACAGCCTGTAATGATAACCGAATCAGGGGTTTGACGCAGTTTTACGGGGCGAACCGTACAGGCCGCTGGGCAGGCCGGCTTGTACAAATGCAGAACCTTCCGCAGAGCAAGATATCAGATTTAGACCTAGCGCGGCAGCTTGTCGCTGAAAACGATTTAGAATCAACAGAACTTTTGTACGACAACTCCGCCGATATTTTGTCACAGTTAATACGCACAGCGTTTATCCCAAAACCAGGCTATAAGTTTGTGGTAGCCGACTTTTCGGCTATAGAAGCGAGAATTATTGCCTGGCTTTCCGGTGAAAACTGGCGGCTTAAAGTTTTCGAAACTCACGGTAAAATATATGAAGCAAGCGCCGAACGCATGTTTAACCTACCCTCTGGAAGCGTTACTAAAGACGACCCCATCAGGCAGAAAGGCAAAATAGCGGAGCTGGCTTTAGGTTACGGAGGGAGCGAGGGCGCTCTGATAAATATGGGCGCCCTTAATATGGGTTTGACGCAACCAGAATTGAAGCCGCTTGTCTATGCATGGCGTTCGGCTAATCCAGCAATAGTACGATTCTGGTATGACTTAGACCGCGCCGCAAGAAGGACAATCTCAACGGGTTCAACTATTAAGCTGCAATTCGGGATAGAGTTTTATAAAGATGGCCCGTTATTGCGGCTTAAGTTGCCTAACGGCAGATCTTTAAGCTACGTCAAGCCTGCGATAAAAAATGACCAGATAACATATGAAGGCATTATTCAAACATCAGGGGGATGGGGCAGAATCGAAACGTACGGCGCTAAACTGGTGGAGAATATAACCCAGGCAATAGCAAGGGACTGTCTAGCGACCGTAATGTATAAACTTGAGGCGTCGGTTGTCTTTCATGTTCATGACGAACTTATATGCGAGGTTCAGGAAGGAAAAGCGGATGAAACCCTTAAATACATATTACAAGTTATGTCCGAACCGCTTGAATGGGCGCAAGGGCTTCCGCTTAAAGCAGATGGCTTTATATGCGATTACTATAGAAAGTGAGTAAAAATATGACTAATACTGAATTTGATAAAATAACTGAAACCATGTTAGATGAATGCAAACAGGTTTTACAGGTAAAAAGTATAGAATATGCGCCTGTAAGCAACCGGCTAATATCCTTTAAACGAGCAGGGGCATTTTTAGGCGTCAACTCCAAAGTTGCGTTACTTGGCATGCTTACGAAACACCTGGTTTCTATATATACCCTCTGTGAAGCTGACGATTATATACCGAGGGAAAAAATAGTAGACAGTATTAACTACTTGATACTGCTTGAAGCGATAAATATCGAGGAATGCGGAAATGAATAGAATCGAAGTTAAGGTACTCAATCCCGGAGTGATAAAGGAATCCGTCAATATGATGGTTGCGGCTGCCCGGTTAACTCAACGAGGGCATAAAATCAAAAACATGAGTGATTTTATGGAACTGTACAACAAGCCATATTCTAAACAGTTGGTCGAATATCTGGTAAAACTGCCGCATTCTACAATCCAAAAATTCAATACTGTAAATGTCATCATTATCGGGGCGTCAAGACGATTTTTAATGCAGATGACAAGGCATCAGATAGACGTCAAGTTTATTTCCGCTTCACTACAATACAGCGATTACTCCGACGACGCCGATTTTGTAGTCCCATATGAGATTTTGGCGCAAGGACAGGAGAGCGTAAGCAATTATTTAAAGAGCAGCAGATATTATCTGCGTCTTTACAGGGAAATGATAGCCAGCGGGGTAAGTAAAGACAGCGCCGCTTACGCCATGCCAAACTGTTTGCGGAATAACATGATAATCAGCGCTAATGCGTTTCAGTGGAAACATATGATATCGCAAAGGGTATGCCGGCGTAATACCGACGAAACCCGATATATTATGCTGAAAATTTGGAATGAATTAATGGCTTTAAATCCTGAGCTTTTCAATAATTGCGGCCCGTGGTGTACAACGGGCGGATGTAAAGAAGGGAAAATGTCTTGCGGCGCCCCACTTGAGAAGAACAACCCCGAGTACATACTGAGTAAAGACTTTCCGGAGGTTTGCTATGCTTATAAAGCTAATTGACTATGGGCTTCCTGAAAAACGGAAGCCATTCCGGGCTCATTATAACGATTGCGGCGCAGATGTGTATTCACCTAAGGCTTTTACGGTATATCCGCAAGAAACTATAAAAATCCCTCTAGGATTTGGACTTGAAATACCGGACGGGTTCGCGGGGTATATCTACCCGCGTTCAGGTTTAAGCCTTCATGGGATTGTCTGCGAACTGCCGCCTATCGACGCTTCATATCGTGGCGAGATACACGCGATTATAAGCAACCTGTCAAAAATCCCATATGTAATAAATGAAGGCGACAGGATAGGCCAGCTTGTGATTATGCCTGTAATTTTAGCAGATTTCACGAAAAACCCACAAGTAAGTAAACGCGGTGTTGGGGCGTTCGGAAGTACTGGCGTATGAGAATAAGTAAAGACGAGTATTACCTGAATATCGCTAAGGCCGTTGCTGTTCGTTCAACTTGCCTTAAGCATAAATACGGAGCCGTTATAGTCAAGAACGATGAAATAATCGCGACCGGCTATAACGGCGCCCCTCGGGGCGAACCCAATTGTTTAGACATGCGAGAATGCTATTGCGATATCGCCGATAAGCCTGTTGACGAAACGGCGGCTACTCACAGGGCAAAATATGGCTTATGTGTAGCAGTACACGCTGAACAGAACGCGATAATCAGCGCCGCCAGAAGGGATATGACCGGTGCAGCTCTGTATTTGAATATTTACGATAGCAATAAAGAACCGATACCTTGCAATATTTGTAATCGAATGATTAAAAACGCCGGAATCATCAGGGTTGTAACGCCAAAGGAGGATTTGTATTGAGAGATATTACTTTATACACGGCAAGCTGTAGGGGAAACGCAAAAAATACATATTACGGAGTTAAAACTGTAATCTCAAGCATTGATGAATTACGTAAGGCTTGTGCTTATGACCATGTTTGCGCCGAATATAAAGACTTTAGCAGAAGCAAGGACAACTTCATTAACGCAGATTGCGTTATGTTTGATTGTGATAATAACCATTCGGATGAACCTGCTGAATGGGTAACACCAGAAACTATAAAAGTTGCTTTACCTGGCACTGGCTTTTATGTTTGTTATTCGCTTAACCATAATAAACCTAAAAACGGTAAAAGCCCTCGGCCTAAGTTTCATGTGTATTTCATGATTAACTCTATTTCGGATGAGCAGGAGTATTCGGAATTAAAGAAGTCTATCATCAATGAATATCCAGAATTGCATTTTGATACAGGCGCAAAGGACACGGCTAGATTCTTTTACGGCGTAAGCGATCCACAAGTTAAACTGTTTGACGGTGATTTATTCATCAAAAATGAATCGTGGGAGTTAAGCAAAGATATACCAGAAGGGCAGCGCAATAACACCTTATCGCTGTTTGCCGGCAAGGTATTAATACGCTATAAGGATACGCCAAAAGCGTATAAGTTATTTCAAAATGAAGCTGAAAAGTGTATACCGCCACTTGATGAAGTTGAACTGACAACTATTTATAACAGCGCAAAAAAGCTAATGAAAAAAGTTGAAGCACAAGATGATTATATCCCGCCTGAGATATTCAACTCAGAGATGAAGTTGAAGCCTGGAGACTATTCTGACGTTGGGCAAGCAGAAATACTAGCCAGAGAATATGGTGAAAAGCTGCGATATTCCCCTGCAACGGATTATGTTTGTTATGACGGCGTGTTTTGGGAGGAATCTAAACCCAAATCACATGCTGTAGCACAGGAGTTAACTGACAGGCAGCTTGAAGAAGCTGAAACAGCTATAGAAAAGGCATTATTACAGTTAGAAAAGAACGATGGGGCTAATGTACTGGCGAATAATAGTCTTAAAAAAGCTATCACAACCTTTAATAAAGAGCAGTTGACTTCTTATAACTACCTAAAAGCGGCGCAAGCATATAAAGTATTTGCAATTAAACGCAGAGATTCAAGCAATATAATATCAGCTTTAGTGGAAGCGCAGCCAAAGCTTCTAATAACAACGAATGATTTTGATGCTGGTTGCTTTTTACTTAACACTCCAATAGGCACATATGATTTGCGTTTAGGACTAAATGGCCTGCAATCGCATAACTATTCAGATTTTATTACCAAAGTAACATCAGTGGTTCCAGGAAATAAAGGCGCTGACGAATGGAAATCAGCTATTGACTTATTTTTTGAAAATAACAAAGAGTTAGTTGATTATGTTCAACTAATAGTCGGATTAGCGGCTATCGGAAAGGTATATGTTGAGGCTTTGATAATCGCATACGGAACCGGTCGTAACGGGAAGTCTACGTTTTGGAACACAATTTCAAGAGTATTAGGCACATACAGCAGCAATTTGTCCGCTGATATCCTTACTACTTCAAGCCGGCGCAACGTAAAACCAGAGCTAGCGGAAGCCAAAGGGAAAAGGCTTTTAATAGCGGCTGAATTGGAAGAAGGCAACCGCCTGAGCACGTCTAACATTAAACAGCTTGCCTCTACTGATGAAATAACCGCCGAAAAAAAGTTTAAAAGCCCGTTCAGTTATACCCCTACCCATACTCTAGTTTTATATACAAACCATCTGCCGAAAGTAGGCGCTAGGGATATTGGTACATGGCGGCGGCTTATAGTAATACCGTTCAACGCCAAAATCGAAAGCAGCTCAGATATAAAGAACTACGCCGACTATTTATACAATACATCAGGAGAAGCTGTGCTTTCATGGATTATCGAAGGCGCTGAAAAGGTTATAGCTAAAAACTACATAATCAAGCCACCTGAATGTGTTAAGGACGCGGTTGAAGCTTATAGGGAAGCTAATGACTGGTTCCAGCATTTCCTTGATGAATGTTGTGAAGTGGATAAAAAGTATAAAGAAAAATCAGGGGATCTATATTCAACATATCGGGCGTATGCCATCAATATTGGCGACTATGCTAGAAGCTCATCTGACTTTTACACCGCTGTTGAAAATGCCGGATTTACACGGCGGAGGGCAAAATCCGGACGTTTCATTGAAGGTTTAAAACTTATAGAAAATAATTATTCATTTTAGCATATTTTGTAAGGGTGTCAGCCGGTGTCGGCCCCTACATTACTTACGCATGGAAGTAATTTTTTTTTTTTAGTGTTTTATATATAACTAGCGTGGGGCCCGACGCCGGCCGTCACCCTTGATGAAAGGAGCGTTTTATTCTGTTAGAAAAGACTTTAGAGACGTCAGCCTGTAAGTATGTCCAATGCTTGAAAGGACTGGCTTTCAAGTGGGTATCGCCCGGCAGCCCAGGCGTGCCAGACCGGATATTCATTCTACCGGGACCTAAAATAGTGTTCTGTGAGTTTAAACGTCCCGGCAGACTTGATGGGTTAAGCCAACGTCAGATTAAGATTCGGCGGAAGTTTGCCGAAATGGGCTGCAATGTTTGGGTTATAGACGATATGAGGAAATTTGAGAATGCGGTTCAAACCCTATTACTATCAACAGTATTGCATTGATAAAATTATAAAAAATCCGGCAATCGGCATATGGCTTGACATGGGAATGGGGAAAAGTGTCATTACCCTGACGGCTATAGATGAGCTTATCAATGATTATTTCAGTATTAGCAAGGTTCTGATAATAGCGCCATTAATGCCCGCAAGAAACGTTTGGCCGACAGAGCTTATCAAATGGGACCACCTGAGAAACTTAACAATAAGCCTTGTGCTGGGGAATGCCGAACAGCGTGCCGCGGCTTTGTCAGCAGACGCCGATATTTACGTGATTAACCGGGAAAATACAGAATGGATAGTAGAACGCTTTAAACGCCAGTGGCCTTTCGATATGGTTGTCATTGATGAGTTATCAAGTTTTAAGTCAAGTAAAGCAATCCGGTTCAGGGAATTAAGGCGAGTACGGAAATACATAAACAGGATTGTCGGCCTTACGGGGACACCGGCGCCTAACGGCCTTATGGACTTATGGCCGCAAGTATATCTGCTGGATACGGGAAAAGCTTTAGGCCGGACATTAGGTTCCTATAGGGATGAATACTTCACGCCGGATAAACGAAACGGGAATATCATTTATTCCTGGAAGCCAAAGGACGGCGCTGAAAGCCAGATTTATAAACGTTTAGACGGTTTGTGTATATCGATGAAATCAGCCGACTATTTACGGCTGCCGGAACGGCTTGACGTGACACACAAAATTGTAATGCCGGATACAATTACGGAGTTGTACCGCCGACTTGAAAAGGAAACAATTCTATCCTATGAGGACGGCGACATTGACGGAACGACCGCAGCCGTACTTGCTAATAAACTGTTGCAGATGGCCGGCGGCGCGGTGTATACCGATGCCGGTACAGTCAGGCATATTCATGACGAAAAGCTTAACGCGCTGGATGATTTAATAGAGTCGGCGAACGGGTCTCCGGTGGTTATCTTTTACGCCTACAAGCATGAGCGGGACCGGCTATTGGCCAGATATCCTCATGCGGTCGAGATTAAAGCCAAAGATTCAGTCAATTCGTGGAATAACGGAGAGATACCGATACTACTCGCCCACCCTGCAAGCGCAGGTCACGGCCTGAATTTGCAACAGGGCGGGCATATAGCGATATGGTTTGGCCTTACATATAGCCTGGAGTTATATCAACAGGCTAACAGGCGGCTTCATAGGATGGGACAAACCCAAACCGTATTGATTCATCATCTTGTCATGGCTGGGACGATTGAGGAAACAATTCTGGATAAGGTATTGACTCAGAAGGAAGAGCGGCAGAACGCCTTAATCGAAGCCTTAAAAGCGTACATATGTACGATGAGCTAGGGCACTCTAAAACAGCGCCAGGACTCCCCATATCGTGTTATAAGGGCTTCGGCAGTATAAATCACCAGCCAAGGCCGATATACTTCCAGGATAAGCCAGAATGCCCATATTCAAAAGTCGTCAGATTATAGGGCTATTCGTATTACTTTTCCTGCTTACAACCCATACCAAACACGACATAATTATTGGAGTTGATACAACATGAAGTCGGTTCCTCCGGGATTTTATACGGAGATGGCATGGCAGAAATGCAAAAAGAGTTATATGGAATCTCAAAATCGGATTTGCGAAAGATGCGGGAAACCGGCATATCACGTTCACCATAGAATTTATCTAACGTTAGAGAACTACCGTAACCCGGAAATAGCATATGGATTCGATAACCTTGAAGCGTTATGCCATGCCTGCCATAACAAAGAGCACGAAACGAAGTACAAAACTGAATATTTATACAAATTTACAAAGAACGGCGAGTTAGTTGAACATCTGAAGCAGAACGAGATGACATAATTAATGAGACGCGTACCCCCGTAAAATGACAAGACCACCTGAAATACTTGTCCAACTGCTCGTGTCTTTAAATCCGCTACACTATTCATTAAAAGCTAATAAATACGCCAAAGTTGGCGCAGATATGCCAAAATCGGCAAAAGTATAAACAAAAGTCTGGAGGTGATTGTATGGCTGCCGATATTGAATTCAACGATGATGAATTGGATGCCGCGATTCAGAAAAATTTGAAGCGGCTTACAACCATCTTCAAAGACATAGAAACTAATAAACGTTCCCTACTCTCTAAGCAAATTGAAAACGCCGCGTATATCGAGGCGAAACTTGAGCAGCTAAAAGCTCAGCTTGATAAAGCAGGTATGACTGATATGGGCGCGAATGGGCAAACAAAGAAGTCGGCAGAGATTGACGCTTATATGAACCTGCAAAAGGTTTATATCATGGTTATTAAGCAGTTATCAGCGGTATGCCCCACAAAACCGAAACCTGCTAAACTCAAAGGTTTTGCCCAAATCTAAGAAATACGTTGATACAAACTGGATACAAGCCTATTACGGCGCGTTGACAAGTGGGGCGGCGCTGGCTGGGCAGTATGTATTAAAAATCTATAAACGTTTGTTAGATGGTATTTCAAGCGAAACATATATATTTGACGCTCAAAAGGCAAACCGGGCGATTACATTTATCGAAACATTCTGCCGCCACTGCGAAGGCCGTAATGACCTGCTTATACTTGAGCTTTGGCAGAAAGCCCTTATTTCCGCCATATTCGGTATTGTTGAAAAAGACGGGCGGAGAGTATTCAGGGAAGTGTTTATTGTGGTCGGGCGCAAGAACGGTAAAACGCTTCTTGCGGCCGCCATAACCGCGTATATGGCGTTTGCCGACGGCGAATACGGTGCAAAGATTTATTGCTTAGCGCCGAAGATGGACCAGAGCAGAATACTTTTCGATAATTTCAGGCAGATGATAGAAAAAGATTCCGATATGTCGAGTATGGCTAAAAAACGCAGGCTTGACATGTACATAGAATCTACTAACTCAGCGATTATGCCGCTTGCTTTTAACGCACGTAAATCTGACGGGTTTAACCCTCAGCTCGTAATAAATGACGAGCTTTCCAGTTGGCCGGCAAACTTAGGCTTGCTGCAAATGGAAGTCATGAAGTCTGCTTTAGGCGCCAGGCGTCAGCCTTTAATCCTGTCAATAAGCACGGCAGGATATATAAACGACGGAGCGTACGACGTTCTATGGACGCGGGGCGTTTCGATAATTAACGGCGATTCGGAAGAACGCAGGTATTTGCCTATATTCTATACGATTGACGATGTAACGCAGTGGGATTCCATTGAGGAAATAAAAAAGGCTAATCCCAATATCGGGGTGTCAATATGGCCCGACTTCTTCCAAGAAGAAATAGCCGTCGCCCACAGGTCCTTATCGAAGAAAGTCGAGTTTTTAACAAAGTATTGCAACGTTAAGCAATCCATGAGCGTACAATGGCTTGACTATAAAACGGTTGATTCGTCCGGCATAACAGGCATTACACTTGAAGACTTTAGAGATTCATATGCGGTTGCGGGTATTGACCTATCTTCTACGACCGATTTGACGGCGGCCGCAATACTAATTGAAAAATACGGATTGATATACGCTTTCTGTAAGTTTTTCATGCCGCCAGAGAGAATCGAGGATATGACGATAAGGGATAACGTGCCTTATGACATATTTGTACAGCAAGGTTTGATTTATCCAAGCGGCGAAAACGCCGTTAACTATTCAGATGTTGTCGATTATATAACCCATGTTTGCACAGAGTACGATATTACGTTACTAAAAATCGGTTATGACAAGTGGTCGTCGCAGTATTTGGTCGAGGACTTAAAGAATCGAGGTTTTGCTACTGACGACGTACGTCAAGGCGATAACCTTATGCCAGTAATACTTGAGTTTGAAGCGCTGTTAAAGGACCACAAACTAAAAGTTGTTGATAATGCGTTGTTAAAATCACATTTTCTAAATGTCGCGTTAAAGTCAAGCGTTGAAACGAGAAAATTTAAGCCGATTAAGCTTGATAAGAAGTCACACATTGATGGATTTATCGCGGTAAACTGTGCGCTGTGCATGAGACAAAAATACAATGCAGAAATCGGAGTTTTACTTGAAAACGAGCGGCTTAACGGGGGTGATAAATAATGGGACTATTTGACCGGCTATTCGGCCGGCAGCGCGAAGCCGTATTAGTGAGCAGGTTCTTTGAAAACCTGTCAGGCTTTTCACCCCAATTCACAACTACCCCTGAAGGAATATATGAGTATGAGCTAACGAGGGCGGCGATTCACTCTTTTGCTACGGCCTGCTCAAAGCTTAAACCTGAAGTCTCTGGGGCTGCGCGGCCTGACTTACGGCAGGTTTTAGAATTTAAGCCTAACCCCTATATGGACACTACAAAGTTTCTTTATAGGCTCGCGACGATATTCCTGATACATAATACAGCCTTCATTATTCCGCTTTATGATGATTACGGTGAGTTAAACGGCTTTTATCCCATACTGCCGGTTAACGCTGAGGTTATCGAATACGCCGGGACGCTTTATATGCGTTACACATTCGGGAACGGTAAAAAGGCTGCTATAGAGTTTGATAAAGTCGGAATGCTGTCACAGTTTAATTACAAAGACGACTTTTTTGGTGAAAGCAATCGCCCGTTAAAGACTACGCTTGATTTATTGCATACACAACAACAAGGCATTATCAATGGAATAAAGTCATCAGCAATAATTCGTTTTATCGGTAGGATAGCGCAAACGCTTAAAGATGATGATATTAAGCGTGAGCGTGACCGCCTGACGGCTGATAACCTAACGAATGAAAACATAGGCGGTTTTTTACTGTATGACGCTAAAATAGCGGATTTAAAACAAGTTGATTCTAAGCCGTTTATCGCTAACCCCGCTATGGTTGAGATTATAAAGAACAATGTCTATACATACTTTGGCACAAATGAAGCGATTCTTCAGAACAAGTTTACAGAAGATGAATGGTCGGCCTATTACGAAAGCAAGATTGAACCTTTCAGCCTTCAAATGAGCTTAGTTTTAACGAATATGATTTTTAGTGACCGTGAAATAGCGTTCGGAAATAAAATTCACTTTACTGCGAACCGGCTGCAATACGCAAGCAATAATAGCAAGTTAAGGATTTCAACGCAGTTATTTGACCGCGGGCTTATTACGCAAAACGACGCCAGGGAAATCTGGAACCTTGCGCCGGTTGATGGCGGGGACGTATTTCACAGGCGGCTTGAATACTCAAATACTGGGGGTGATCTGAATAATGGAAACCAGACAGATAATATTAACACCGACCCAAGCAGGGAGGAATGACAACTATAACGTTTCTGGATATGCGACAACTTTTGATGAACCTTACGTATTATATGAGTTTTCAGACGGTGAAAAGATATACGAACGTATATCGCCTGGGGCGTTTAATTCAACCCCTATGAATGATGTAGTTATGCTTATTAATCATGATGGGCTGCCAGTTGCGAGGCAATCAAATGACAGCTTAAAAATAACTATCGACCAACATGGCTTATTTGTTGACGCGGATTTAAGCGGCTCAACGGCTGGGCGTGAACTATATCACTCTATTGCCGCCGGGCTTGTAAATAAAATGTCGTACATGTTTACAGTCGGTGAAGAATCATACGACAAAGCGACACACACACGAACAATAATGCGTATAGACAGGATGTATGACGTTTCAGCGGTAACTTTCCCCGCGAATCCGGATACAGAGATAATAGCAAAACGCTGCAGGCAAACACTTGATGAAAAAAGCAGGAAATTACGCTTAAAGCTAAAATTACAGGAGGTTATTAAGTGAGCAGGTTACAGGAAATTGAAACGCGTATGGCCGCTATCAATGAGCAGTTAAACACCGGTGTTGAAGCTGATATTGACGCTTTGGAAACGGAAGTTAATTCGTTGACGGAGGAAAGAAACAAACTTATTGAGAAGCAGGAAAAGAGAGCCGCGCTTTTAGGAAACATCGCAAAAGGCGCCGGGGCAAGTGTGTCCAGCTTTGAGAGACGCACACAGGAAACAGCGGACATGACTGATTCAATTGAATACAGGAAAACATTTATGGATTACGTTATAAAGCGTAAGGCCATGCCCGGCGAGTTCCGTGAGGCGACAATGACGACTGATGTCGGCGCTGTTATCCCGACAACGATAATGAACCGCATAGTTGAAAAGATGGAAGTTATCGGGAACATCCTGCCGCTTATAACCCGTACTGCGTATCAAGGCGGTTTATCTATACCGGTAGCTACGGTTAAGCCGGTAGCGTCGTGGATTGCCGAAGGCGCAGCACAGGAACCTCAAAAAGTCGCCGTGCCTAACAGCATTTTGTTTGGCTGGTATAAACTGCGCTGCCCGGTTTCGGTTACGTTAGAAACAAGCGTTGTGACCTTGCCTATGTTTGAAACATTTTTGGTTAATGGGATATCCAACGCCATGACCAAAGCCTTAGAAACCGCTATTATCAGCGGAACGGGCACAGGTCAGCCTACGGGTATCCTTACACAGACGCCGCCTGACGGGCAGGTAATAACCGCAACGGATTTTGATTATCAGCTTTTAATTGACGCGGAAGCGGCGCTGCCTCAAGCGTACGAAAATGGCGCTATTTATTGTATGAGCAAAAAAACGTTTATGCGTTTTGCCGGTATGGTTGATTCTATCGGGCAGCCTATTGCCCGTGTGAATTTCGGTATAGGCAGGTCGCCGGAAAGGACTTTGCTTGGCAGAAACGTCGTAATATCCGACCAAGTTCCAAACACCGGGAATGTCGCGTTTTTATATAACTTCTCTGATTATATCTTAAACACCAACATGAATATTACTGTCAAAACATCTGAGGATGACCGCACAGATGACATTATTACAAGGGCGATTATGCTTGCTGACGGTAAGCCAGTTGACGTTAACAGCCTGGTTGTTATTCAAGCCGCTTAAATATACATAACTGGAGGTGTGAGCAAGTGGATGAATTATTTGACGCTGTTAAACTTGCACTGCGTATTGTGTCAGTAGATTTCGACGCGGAGATAATGGATATTATCGCGGCGGCGAAAGCAGACTTGACAAGCGCCGGCGTCATATATAACCCGCTTGCCCCACTTATCCGCAGGGCGGTAGTCATATACGCTAAAGCACACTTTGGGTTTTCCGAAGACAGCGAAAAGTATGGTGAATCTTATGCGGCCATAAAATCACAGTTAGCCTTAATTGAGGCCGGCGTTGATATATGAGATGGTCAGATACAATAACGCTAATAAAACAAACGCCCAAGGGTTCTACAGGAACAGGGTTTGAACCAGAATATGACGAAACTCCAAGGGCTATATACTGCAATATTTCCGGAACGTGGTCAAGTGATTTCTATACCGCGCTACAAGCCGGCATAGTTATATCTATGCGGGCGACTGTCAGGACCCCTGATTATCAAGGCGAGCGTTTAGCGGAAGTCAAAGACAAGCGTTACACAATAACACGGTCGGAAATATCCAATAACGGCGAGTTTACAACCTTAACGCTTGCTGATGAAAAGAATCGGGTGAGCACTAATGTTTCAGTCAACGGGGCTTGAGGAAGTTGAAAAGGCTATCCTAAATGAGCCTGAAAGGGTTGCGGCGCTGATACCCAAAATGCTTGAAGCCGGTACTGGCGTTATGATTGGGGCTTTACAATCAGCCGTTTCGTCATATGGGGTTATCAGTACGGGCGCTTTACTGGGAAGCATAGGCGTGTATAAACAAGTCGGAGGATTAAAGCCGGCCGTAATAATCGGATTTAACGGCCAGAATAACGGCAGAATCCGAAACATGGCGTTAGCGGCGATAAATAATTACGGAATAAAAAGCGGCCGGGGAAAACGGGCGGCAAGGCCGTTTATAACCGGCGCACAGCAGTCCGCTGAAGGTTCCGTATATAATGCAATGCTTTCGATATGGGAGGCCGATAATGCAGGCGGATAAAGTATTATTTGACGCCTTATCCCAAATAGGGCTGCCGGTAAACAGGATTGCTGCGAAGTTTGCAAGCAAAACGGAGATTCCAGAACAGTATTTTATATATGCGATAACTGGCGGCGCCCCTTTTTACAATGATGATTATTTGGAGTATATAGAAGTAAACTATGCGGTTATGCTTTTCAGTAAAATCGATTATACAAATATTCTGCGGCAGACAATTGAGGCGTTAAACACAGAGAGGGTAAAAATTCAATTTCTAGGTCCTGAATTATATGACCCTGAGATTGATTTTTATCAGATAACTATAAACGTTTCAGTAAATGAAAATTGGGGAGGATGAAGACATATCGCGACTATAGGATTAAAAGACTTATTTTTTAGCCAGATAACAGAAGATGAAACAACCGGACTGGAGACTTACGCTGCGCCTGTAAGATTGGCGAAAGCGATTACTGCTAATCTGGCGGTAACGACAGCAGACGCGCAATTATTCGCTGACGACGCTGTTGACGAAACAGTTAGCCAATTTGTCAGCGGTACGGTCACAGTCGGCGCAAATGACCTAACGCCTGAAAACCAGGCCCTTGTTTTAGGGCAAACTATAGGCGCTGACGGCATTTTATACGCCGGTTCTGAAGATTCCCCGCCATATGGCGCTATAGGGTTTCGGGCTAAAAAGCCGTCAGGCCAGTTTTTATATGTTTGGCTATTAAAGGCCCGTTTCAAAGTCCCGTCCGAATCGTATGAAACAAAAGGTTCGGCAATTAATTTCCATACGCCGTCGTTAGAAGCTGATTTTATCACAAGGAAACTTGATAATAACTGGAGGGCCCAGTATGTAGGCGACGAATCTGACGTAAAAGCGGCACAATGGTTTAACGCCGTACCTGTCCCCACGGAGGTGTAATCAATGTCAGCGTTTAAAGACGGCCGTTATCCAGTAGTTTTAGATAGAAAGCGGCATATGCTTTTCAGCCTGAACATTCTGGACGAATTAAACGATAAAGCTGGAGGTTATGATAACCTTGGCGAATATTTGCAGGGCAAAGATATATTTAAACGGCTTAGATGGCTGCTAACCCTGTTGATAAACGAAGGCGCGGAAGATGGGGAGGAACCGTTAACTGAAACGCAAGTCGGAAAGTTTATACATATAGGTAATCTGAAAGAAGTACAAGATTCCATATATCGTGCTTTTTCAATAGCTGTAAAAGGCGATACGGATATTGATGCGGATATTGAGGCTGACAACGACGAAACCGAAAAAAACGCGGTACGGGGATAGCCGTTAAGGTTATTCCCAATTTTTTATATATCGGCTGTACTGAACTGGGTTTTAATAAGGCCGATGTTTGGAAGATGACGGTTTATCAGTTAAATACTTTATGGCGGATTCATAAAAGCTTCCATCCGGAGCGATTTAAACAGGACATACCGGAACAGACAATAGACGATATTTTTGGGGCGTGATTATATGGCTCGACGGGTAACTACCGTCATAGGGTTTGATGGGGAGGCTGAATATCGAGCCGCTTGTCAGGAAATAGCCGCTAATTTGAAGCTGATAGGTTCGGAAATGAAGCTGACTACGGCGTCATATAAAGATAATGCCGGTTCTATAGAAGCCCTTACAGCGAAACAAAACACTCTTCAAAAGCAATATCAGGAGCAGGTAAAGGCCGTTGAGCAGAATCAAAAAGCGCTGGACGCGTTAAAGGCAAGCGGAACCGCGTCAACAAGCCAAATAGCGGCAATGGAAACCAAGTTGAATGACAGTAAGACCGCGTTACAAAATACTGAAAATGAACTTAAAAAGACTGACGGCGAATTACAAAACGTGGGAAAGAGCGCCGAAGATACCGGAAAAAAAACATCCGTATTCGGTGATGTATTAAAAGCAACGTTAACGGCGGACGCGATAAAAGCTGGGTTAAAAGCTATCGTTGACGGAATAAAAGCAATAGGTTCTGCTGTTTCTAACTATATTAATGAAGGTTCTGATATGGCAACCTCTGCCGCTGAAAATCAAACGAAATTAACACAGGTTATGCGGAATACCATGAGTGCGACTGACGACCAGATTCAAAGCATAGTGGAATTAACAAAAGCGCAGGAAAACCTTGGGGTTGTATCTTCATCAACGCAAATCGCGGGCGCTCAGGAACTTGGTACATACTTGGAAAAGAAAGAATCGCTTGAAGCTTTAATCCCTGTTATGAATGACATGGTTGCTCAGCAATATGGGGTTAACGCGTCACAAGAAAGCGCCGCGGGCATTGCGACTATGCTGGGCAAGGTTATGAATGGTCAGGTAGGCGCCCTATCCCGTTATGGTTATACCTTTACTGATGCGCAGGCTAAAATATTAACATTCGGGGATGAATCGGAACGCGCCGCTGTGCTTGCTGATGTTGTCAGTGAATCCGTTGGCGGAATGAACGAGGCTTTAGCCCAGACAGATGCCGGCAAGATGTCAAGCCTTAATACTGTTCTGGATAGAACAAAAACAACCGTCGGGGCGATGGCCAACGATTTCAAGGCGCAAATCGCCGGGCAAATGCTTCCCGCAATTTCTTCATTATCAGATGCATTTACCGGTGTTTTGAAAGGCAGCGGTTCGGTTGAAGATTTTTCAAAGGCCTTTAAAGGCGTATTCAAAGATGCTGTAAATGTAATAAATGACTTTTTACCTCAATTTTTTGAGCTTGGAATACAAATAATCACCGGTGTTGTAACAGGCGTAACCGATAACATAGATATTATTATCGAGGGCCTTAACAGTATTATTGACGCTATTATACCGGCTATTATTGAATTACTGCCAATGCTTATGGACGCTGGGGCCCAATTATTAATGGGTGTATTAAATGGCATTATTCAAGCATTACCTGCGTTAGCTAACGCGGCTATGCAAATGGTAAGTATTTTAGCGGCTGGGTTTGGAAAAGCTTTGCCAACCTTGATACCTGTTGTTATACAGGCCGTACTCGGAATAGTTAAGGCATTTACGGATAACGCCCCGAAATTGGTTGACGGCGCGCTGGCTTTAATTAAAGGTCTGGTTCAGGGTTTAATAAGCGCTATTCCAGTTATAGTTAAAGCTTTACCCGAAATTATAAACGCGATAGTAAACTTTTTAATAGAATCTATACCGGCAATTATAGACGCAGGTATTCAGTTGTTGACCGCGCTGGTTGAAAACCTACCGGAAATAATCAATGCAATTGTTGAGGCTTTGCCGGATATAATCGACGCGATTATTTCCGCTTTGATAACGCTTACCCCGTTATTGATTGAAGCCGGCATTAAACTTTTTATCGCGTTGGTCGAGGCGTTACCGACTATTATCTCAACGATATTGAAAGCTATACCTGAGATTGTTACCTCAGTATTGAACGCGTTTACTGAACGGATACCGGATATTATAAGCATGGGTAAAGACTTATTTGAAAGCCTTATTGAAAAACTGCCTGAAATACTGATAACTATAGGCCGGGCGCTTGATGATATAGGAAATTCAATAAAGGATTATTTTCATAATATGGTCAGTGCGATGGTTACGGCAGGCGGTGACCTTATCCGCGGTTTATGGCAAGGGATAGCTGACGTCAAGCAATGGATACTTGATAAAATAAGCGGGTTTACCGCTGATATTGTTAACTGGGTCAAGTTAAAATTCGGAATATCCAGCCCGTCAAGAATTTTTGCCGCAATAGGCAGTTTTATGGCTCAGGGGCTTGGCGATGGCTTTACCAATGAAATGGATAGCGTTTCAAAGGCTATTGCCGATAGCATACCGACTGATTTTGATACGCCAAATGTTTTTACAGACAATTATAACCGTTCTGGTTATGGCGGCCATGATAATATCGGTATGAAAACTGCCCAAGGACAAAGCGGAAATACTTTTATTTTACAGGTTCAGATGGACAAGGTTGACGAGGTTTATAAACTTAAACAAATATTTGAGAATTTCAGTCATAACAAGATAGTTTATCAAGGGGTGTAGTATGGCTGTTTACAATATTCCAAAAGCAGAGGCGTATTACGCTGATGAGAGACAGAATCTTTATCCAGGTATCAGATACGGCCGTATTTATGGGCTAAATGGCGTATGGTATACCTATACTGCTTATATAATGTTTGACGCAAGCGTCCTCTTAAGGTCATCAGTAATGAATGTTTTGTTGAAACGGAATAGACCAACCCCTGAAACTGCTGGCGTTAATTATTCTATATCGACATTCGCGTCGGATAATGCCAGCGTACCCCAGCCACTTCCGAATATTTCAAGTATAAACGTATTTCCAGGTAATATAAGAGTTTCGAATGATACTGCAAGCGGTACTATCAGCACAGATATAACGCCTATCTTTAACATGGCAAATTCTGTTTCCGGTTATATTGGAACATGGTTTGATTGGATCAACCCGACAACTGGTTATGTGACAGACACCGATGCTTGGCTTGAAGTAACAGCAAACCCCTTGCCCGCGTTAGGTCCCACAGGGTTATTACCAATAGTGCCGCAGAATCCACGCGGTAATATCGTTTTTGCATGGCAGCATAACCCGAATCCTGGTTTACTTGCGCCAGATCCGCAAACAGCGTCTCAAATAGAAATATCACAAGACGGCGCGATAATTACTTCACCAATAATAAATGGGACTGGTAACACCTATACGCTGCCGGCAAATACGCTAACCACTTATACAAATGTCAGTTATCACGTACGTACCCAAACGCAATATAACGACTGGGGCGAATGGTCTAGTCATGTAACTTTTACATTAACAGCCTGGCCGCCGCTTCAGCCGACTTTAGTATTTCCGCTTAATCTGTCAGTTAACGCTGAAAACGGCGTATTGCTTGAATTCGTATACAACAGCGTATACGACAGTATCCCATCAGGGTTTGACGTTAGATACAGAATTGACAGTGATGCTTGGATTAATATAAGTAATACAGGGCAGTTAAGCGTTTTAACAGATCCGATAATCGGGCAGCATGACGTTGAGTGGCAAGTTATGGCCTATGGCCAACTTGGCGACGCCGGCCCTTGGTCTGCTATTGGGCTGTTTTTCTCAATAGGCGGACCACCAGCGCCGGCTATCCTGGGGGTTACTAATAGCAATAGGCCGCAGGTAGCGTTCACTACCGCAAACGCAGTAAGTTTCGAAATGGAGTTTCTGCAAGAAGGCGCAGTTATATATAAAACGGGCAATCAGCCGCTTATAGGCATGACTTTTAGGGTTAATGAGTTTTTTGCAAATGGCGATTATGAAGTCAGGTTAAGGATCGCTAATCAATACGGCTTTAACTCAGCATGGGTCAGCTATCAGTTTACAATTAGCACAGTAGCGCCGCAGCCGTTAACTCTTGATATACCGAGTAGCCATTCGCTTTTCGCAAGGCTTTATTTTGATAATCCAACCGGGTTAACGGTCTATATACATCGTGCAGAATCAGGCAGGGGTGATTTCAAAAGGATTGCTAAAACTGAATCAAATACATATGACGATTATACGGCGGCCCCTTATAAAGAATATGTTTATTTTCTGCGCGCCGTTAATCCCGATTTCAGTTTTGCCGACAGCAATAAGGCAAAATTCTATACAAAATTTCCGTATACTACGGTTGCCCGAGAAAGCAGTAAAAGCAATATGTTAAAGCTCCTGCGTCAGATTGATGATCATCCTACAAAAGAACGCAGCCATAGCATAGAGAAAACATTTACAGACTTCATCGGGCGTGTGAATCCAGTTATACAGCTAGGTAATTTTACAATAAAGTCTTTATCATACAGCTTCTTTTGTAAACCTGACGAAAGGGATTTGCTTGAAGCATATAGCGAATCTGGTGAGGCGCTAGTTTTTCGAGACAAGCAGTTTGGTACGATTTTCGGGCAGATTGACGGCGCTATCACGGATATTCCCAAACTAGGCGGCACTATCGCGTCTTTTGCAGTAAGGCAAGTGGACTACAGCGAGGAGGTCCCGCTGTAATGTTTTTCGTTAACCCAAACAACTATACTTCTGAGCAGATTGACAATGCATTACGCTTTATGAATAAATCCAGACAGGTGAGTTTTAGATACGATTTACTTGACCGCAATGATATTAAGCAAGGCGAACTTGATGGGATTGAAAGCGCAAAAATATCTTATGGCGAGTTTAATATAATTAAGCGTTCGGCGACATTCAGGCTTAATGAGTATCTTCAACGAAATATTAACTACTTGACGGAACAGATTCAGCCATGGTTTATACTGCACATGCCGCAGGGCGGGACGGTAGAATGGCCTTTAGGTATTTTCTTCTTAGAATCCCCCGAAAGGCAGATTGAAGGAAGCTATATACTCCGCGATATAGGCGCTTATGATAAGACATTGATTATAGAAGCTGACCGCTTTATTAACAGGCATTTTATATCGGCGGGTACCAACTATGTTGGCGCAATAACAAAAATGCTAACTATGTCGGGTATTACGAAGATTAACATACAGCCCACAAGCAGCGTTTTTCTGGCTGATAGGGAAATGGCAATCGGCACAAAAGTAAAAGAAGCAGTAAATGCGTTACTCGGAGAGATTAACTATACATCGATTGCTGTTGATGAAATAGGTTTTTTTTATTCAGGCCCATATATAGAACCAGCCCAAAGGGATATAACTATGCGTTATATTGCCGACAGGGATTCTATAGTAATGCCGCAATTAAAGGATTCATTGGATATTGCGGGCCAGCCGAACGTTTTCGTCAGAGTCGCCAGGAACCTTGACATGGCAACAGAGTATGTCGCAACCGTAATAAATAACAATCCGTCCTCCCCCGTATCGGTTTTTAACCGCGGCCGTCAAATTGTGAATTTTGATGAGATTGAAAACATCGCAAGTCAAGTAACGCTGGATTCATATACAAGGCGGATTGCTTTGAATGCAATGTCTACATACAGCCATCTATCTTTTGATTCAGCTTTAATGCCAACGCATGGAGGTGCGGAAACTTTGTACTGCGATTTTCCTGGTTTTGATTCTCCCCAATTGTATACGGAAACAACTTGGGATATGGATTTGCGCTTTGATGGGGTAATGAACCACGGCGCCAGAAAGGTCGTCAGTTTATGAGTATCGCTACGGTTAACGAGTATTGGCTTAACGAGCAGCAAAAATCAAATGGTTTGAAGATTAATATACAATATGCAAGCGTTATTCAGTTGACAATACAGGGTGAGCCTATTATTCAATTTATCGGTGACAGCCTGCCAAGCATGAAAACATACCCGAGAATGAAACATTATACTCCCGCAATCGGGGACAGGATACAGCTTATAGACGGAATAATTACTGGGGGGTGGCGGCTGTCGTGAATTTCTTAATAAGGCTTGATTTAGAAAAGCCGTCTTTACAGCGTACAAATATTGTACTTAACAAAGCAAATAAGCAGAGTGTTACTTTTAACATAAGAATATATAAAGAAGATACTGAAATTGATTACTCACAATATAGCAATGCCGAGCTGGTGTTCTTGAAACCCGATAAGAGTAATGTTGTGGATGACGCTATTTTAAATTCAAATGGCTTAACGTATGCCTTAAGGCCGGAAATATCTGAAGTTATTGGAGCGGTAATCGGTTATGTAAATCTTTATACGGATGATACGATAACATCGTCTTTACATTTCAGTTTTATGATAATTTCTGATTTGCTTAACGAAGACTTAATTAGTAATACATACGTTTCGGCAATTGAACGCGTCCTTATTGAAGTACGTCAAATTTATTCGCTTATAGAGGGCGTATTGGCGAATGCTGAAAATATAACAGAACTAGCTATGGACGAGTTACGGGAACAGATAGCCCCGGCGATTGATAGGGCAAATCAAGCCGCGGCAGACGTTGAAGAATTAGTCAGGCAAGCGCAAGAAATACTAAACGGCTTGGATACCGGGACGTTCGCGACAATCGAATATGTTAATAATGCGACCTCAAACATGGCTGTTAAAGATGGGACATTGCAGGAAAATCTAAATGCTGAATTACTGGATGGCATGAGCAGAGAGGACATTTTAGCCAGTTTACAAACAGAAGTGTCTTGGCCGCAGATAACAAATACGCCGAATACTTTGTCTGGTTATGGTATTGTTGACGCCATGAAAATCCAAGCCAGCTTACCTGCCGGGTCAACCAACATTACTGATATTTTCACACAACCGTCTGGTTACTATATCATTTCCAGCGGACCTATTTCGGGTATGCCCTCAACGTTGAACTATGTTTTCGGGGTGTTATGGTTTAGAAGCAATACATTTCCGGTCAGCGGATTTCTGATGTGTTCTAACCTTATGACGTCCACTAACATGATTTATCTAGCAAAAGTCATCACAGGGGTCATGGGGAAATGGGAAACAATAACAGCAAGCTCTACATAATCGGGAATCACCCATTCAAATGATGTTGATAGTACAAAAAGCAAGATTAATTGGGCTGTTGAATAGCAGCCCAATTTAAAATTTAAATCATATGAACAAGTGGTCACATATCGACATGTGACCCCATTTTTTACTAAAATTACAATTAATAGCGTAAACGGTAAATATTAAGCTGCTCGCGGATTTTACTATACACGATAAAATAGAATCATCAAGCAAACAAAAATTCGAGAGGAGACAAACGTTTATGAAACTCATGACTGCTGATATCACGCGAAGACTGCCGCCGCTTTATTCACAAGACGACAAAGATTTAGACGCACACGTAATCGTCAAGTATTTCAATCCACGCGGCGCTGGCACTTGGCTAATTACCGAAGGCGAAGAGCAAGAAGACGGCGACTGGATGTTATTCGGTTATTGCCATTTTACAGAATGGGAATGGGGCTACCTTCTATTATCAGAACTTGAATCAATTGGCTTTATCGAACGCGATTTATATACGAAACCGAGCAGGGTTGCGGATTACCTATAATCGCCGAATCTGGCAGGGAAAACTTATCAAAAATGTTAAGCTTTGGGATCAAATGTGCCGATATATATAACGTAAGGCAAACAAACATTCGTAACAAAAGGGGGTATTTAAATGAAAAAACTAAATCACGGATACCAGATAAGCGGAAATAAAATATGTAAATCAAGGCCATATGATGACGCAAGTTATTATTACGCGTTTCAAGACTTATGTAAAGAAACATGGTCGGTATATAAAGACGGAATTAAAATTAAAGACATTGAAGATTTTGATGACTTAAATGACATCGCTGATGAGTTAGAAATGGTAAACAGCGCTATAAAAGCCGTGATGATTCATAATTAAAACGCAGAGTGACAGGCCGTAAGGCCTGGTAATGCGGCAAGGCGGTCACAAGCCCGTCGCTTAAATCTAGGGGGGTACTAAATGAAAAGTTTCCGTGTTTATTTCATATCAAAAGAAGGCATACGCGCCGAAAACCCGCTGCCTGGTCCGATGATGGACAACCCGAAAGATGAATTAAAGAGACTGCAAGACGTATATCCCGGATTGCGGTTTGAGGTTGACATTGAAGCTTCTGAAATGTCAGAGGTTAACGACAGGCTGGAAAACCTATTCGATAAGCTTAATGAAATCTATTTTGACGGCAAACTGCCGAAGCCCATAATCACTGTTCAGTCGGCGCCGCAGACCTACGGGCATTGCAGCACCAGAAAGATTTGGGTATCAGATAAAGACAGCCGCTACGAGATAAACATTGGCGCCGAATACCTCAATAGGCCTGCTGCGAATGTTGCCGCTACAATGGTTCATGAATCTGTCCACTTGTTCTGTCTTGAAGCCGGTATTGACGATACTTGTCAGAATGGCCGCTACCATAATAAAAATTTCTTGAAGCAAGGCACGATCCGAGATTTAAACCTGTCATACAGACGTGATAACGGCTACTCGACAACAGAGCCGACCGAAGCGTTAATCGAAAAGCTTAAAGCCATCGGGTTCGATACAGACATAAAATTCGCGAGGCTCGCAATGGCTAAGCCGGACAAACCTAAAGCGCCACCTGCGCCGCGAAACAAATCAAATACTTACGTTTGCCCAGTTTGCGGCCAAACGGTTAAGAGTACAAAAGAATTGAATATAATCTGCGGTGATTGCAATGAGCAGTTTGAAATAAAACAACAGCCGGCGTAATATTGCCGGCTTTATCTGTTGGTAATGAACTTTAGAATAGTTAAAAGGAGAATTCAATTGAACTTAAAAGCGTCCGACTATTGTGAAACGATTTTTTACGTACTATGTTATTTTTCTTACTTTGATATGACAATGGAACAGCGTGAAGATATCATCACATTATTTTCATGGATGTTTGTTGCCGGCTATCATGCCGGTCTTAAAAAAGATAGTGATGTAGTCAAGAAAATCAAGGAAATATTTGAGGAGGACTAAACAGTGAGTTTGAAATCTAAAAGAAAAGAAGCGGGTTTTACGCTTCAAGGCCTAGCCGCAGTAAGCGGCGTCAATTATATGAAAATCCATCAGATTGAGAAGGGAAAGATAGACGTCAGGCATATATGGCTTGACACGGCCCTGAAACTTTCGTGGGCGCTGGACTGTGAGCCTAAGGATTTATTAGATAAAGCCGAATAGCCATAACTTGAGAGGTAACCCGTGGCCGCAATTATAAGGAAGTGAAGAATTTTGAAAAAAGTAAAAAAACGTGGTAAATCATTTACTTTAACAGTTTCAATGGGTTATGACGGAAACGGTAAACAGATAATGAAGCATACTACATATTACCCGCCTGAAGGCGTTACCGACGCTAAGGCTGAAAAACTTGCAAATGAGCAATGGGTATTATGGAAAAATGAATTAGAAAATAAAATATCTCTTGATGAGAACCAAACATTTGCAGAGCTTGTCGAATGGTATTATGAAATGATTGCACCGATAGTGTTAAAGTCTAGTGTTATACCCGTCAACCGGCGTTGTCTAAAGAATTATATTTTACCGACATTGGGGCGGGTACAGCTCAAAAATATCACTCCATCTATGCTTACCATAATGTTTAGCAATTTAAGAAAAACCGGACGATTAAAGCAAGTCTATAAACTTGCCGACGGACAGAAAATTGATAAAGATAAGCAAAAAGCAATTATAGTAAATTGCGGTATGATACCAGTGACTTTAAAACGAATATGTGAAGGAAATAATGTAAGCGAGGCATATGCCAAAAAGATAGCCGCTTATTTGAATAAGCCCTTTAAGAGTTTATTTGAGCTTTCAAGTAATCAAGAGTTAAGCGCCGCGACAGTAAAAAGAATTAAGAACATTATTTCTGCGATTTTTTCAGAAGCTGTCCGTAATGAGATTATGCATCGGAACCCATGTACATATGCTAAAACTCCAAGAACCAAAAAAACAGCAGAATCATTTCTTGATGAGCAACAGGCTTTAATGCTGCTTAACGCTCTTGATTGCCAAAAAGACCTTCAATTTAAGGTTATGATTACCTTATTAATATATACAGGCATGCGGGCCGGTGAGTTGCTTGGATTGTGTTGGCCAGATATCGATATAGAAAATGGTATAATATATATTCAAAATACGCTTGCCTATAATGAGGAAGATAAAAATTGGAATCTGCAATCAGCTAAAACTGACTCAAGTGTACGCTATGTGAAGATTCCAAAAACGATTGTCAGCTTATTATTGGAATATAAAACATGGCATGACGAAAGACGAATCGCTATGAATTGGAATGATTCCGGTTTAGTATTTACGTCAAGCAGGGGGATATATTTCAGCGAGTTATATCTTAATAGAAAGTTCAAAATATTTGCTAATAATATTGGCTTGCCTGATGGAGTGCATATTCACTCTTTACGGCATACAAATGCCAGCCTATTGATTAACAGCGATATACCGGCGAAATTGATTTCAGACCAGCTAGGACACTCGACAGTCGGCATTACTCAAGATTTATACAGCCATATTTTTGCGTCAAGTAAAGCTAGAGTGGCGCAAGTGCTTGAGATAAAACTGGGGCAGAAATAACTTTTTAGACAGGGGACAAAACAACTTGTCCCTTGCCCTACCCCGCTTAAATGGGATTTTGTCCCTTACTTGCTCCTTAAAGCTATGAAAACTTATGAAAAGAGAGCGAACGTTCTGGTAAAACAAACGTTTAAGA
>JGI24702J35022_10000125_pt1 | contig 37446 bp, 28 predicted proteins | sample TergutTh196P4_FD_35022 | JGI IMG/M metagenome (IMG submission 35022) | reverse complement strand
TATTCAAATCGTCAGTCGCATCTAAGCTTCTGCCTGCCTGCGCTTCCGCTGCGGCAGGCGCGGCGGCGGCTTCTTCCGCAGACGTCTCTTCCGCGGATGCGCTGAATAATGAAGCAAACCGATTTCTGATATGCGCGGATAAAACGCCGGCATAGACGCCAGGTTTCTTTATTGAAATAAAAAACTTTTCAAGCAAAGGTCTTTTGACTAAAAATGACGCGAGTTTATCCCCTCTCAAAGCTTTACCGGCGGTTTCGGCGCGTTCAAGTTTTTGGATTATAAAAACTTCCAGCGGGATCCGGTTTTTCACATTGTTGTCGCTGTCGAAAAAATTATTTTTTATATCTCCGTAATCGTTTCCAAAAAATGCCGCTATAGTATCGTCGGAAATATTATCCTCAAGATTTAAAGATTTTATGAGATTGGACAGTTCAGCTTCTTTATTTTCTTTTTCCGTCTGCAGATTGCCCAATGCGGAAATTCCTACTCCGCTTCCGCTCCTGCCGGTCTTCTCTATCCGGCTGCCAAGTCTGTTGATCTCATTTTCCAGATCTATGACCTGCCTGACTTGATCCGGCGTAATTTCCGCTCCGGGTTTGAGCATTCCGGTTATAAACTTCATTCTTAAATCGGCGGGAAGATTTTTAGCTATTTTTTCAAAAATTCTAAAATCAGGTCTTTCTGTCCCGCTTTCAACCATAGAATTTTTAGCAATAATATCAGAGCTGCTCTTATCATAAGCCAAGCCGCCGAAAACCCCAAGCGAACCGACAGCCGCCATGAATGATCCGTCTGGCACAATGGGAACGGCAAATAACGAAGCCGCTAAAGATAAAGCGATAAAAACGGCAACGGTAAAAAATAAATTCTTTATGCCGGATGTTATGTCGGCTTTAGGTTTAGCCTCATATGTCTGCGCGCTTTCCTGAGGCATGCTTGCGACGGCAGTTCTTTCGGTTTTGTCGTACAAAACGTTTATCTGCCTGTTATCTTTAGTGAAATTGAAAATTATATTTCCGTTTTCTTCGCTAATCTGCACGCTCATTCCTGCAAATTCGGCATCATTTTTAAGCACATCCTGAACTGCTTTATTTACTTCATTCCAATTCCGGTCAAGCGCATCGGATATCGCCTGAACCGACATTTCAAGTTTTTTAAAGTCGGGAAGCTGCGTTGAATTCAGCACCGCAAGAGTCTGAAACAAAATTTTACTCTGCTCTTTTGCCATTTTGTGGTATATTTCATCGGCAGCCTGAACGCCGCCGGCGACATTGGGAGTTATCGTTATGAAAGATATTCCGTTTTTCACAAAATATTCGGAAACTCCGTCAGTATGAAATCCTCCGGTGACCACGGCGCAAACATTTTTCGCGCTTTCCATTGATTTTATAACTTTCTCAACGCCGTTTCCGCCAATATCTTCATAGGTCAACTTTGCGACATTGCGTATTGCGTCAATGTTTTGGAAGAAATATCCGTTTCTTTCTATATTGACCGTATAAAAAGCCTCGCTAAGCCCTAAATACCCGTCCAAAAGATCCATTTTCTTATTATCAATATATTTCACCCACAAACGCCGAAACTCTTTCTTATTGGCCTCGTAATACTTATAATCTTCCGGAGTTATTTTACTCGACAAAAAGTCTTCAAGGTACTTATGAAACCCCGTTACAAACACAACCTCTTTTTCGCTTATATTCGTTGAAAATTTTTCATTTATCTCGCCGACAAGCCTTTTTTCTTCCGCAATCAGCTCCAAAGGGTTTATTTTTTGTCCGAGTTCCGCATAAAAAAGAAACTTTGTGAGCTGCGGAAAACCCGCTTCAAGATTTATATTATATTCCCTTGAAATTTTTATAATATGCACATACAATTTGTCCATTTCGGTAAAATTACCCGTATTGTCAACTATCGCCTTATATGTCTGATAAGGCAATATTTCTTTCAGCCTTGATATGAAGGCTCCGAGTTCCATGGACACTCTTTTGTAGTCTAAATCTTTTTCCCGCGAAAGCAAAGTTCTGTACGCGTCTATATTTTCATGCTTATAAATGTCAATGCCGAGCTTGTTGGTATGTTTATACAGCAAAGCAAAATATTTTCTCTCGCTGATCTTTCCGTCGGCGTACTGCTGCGACAATGCTGAAAGTTTTTTCTGGTCTTTGTTATAATACGTTTCCCTAAGTACGTTTACGTCTTCTTTCATGCTGTTTAAAATCAGCGATATATTGTCCTGAGACTCAAGAATCTTACCGAATCTTTGAAGATTCTCCATGTATTCGTTTTTATTTTCCAGACCTTTGATCACTTTTGGACGTCCGCTTAAAGCCGAATAGTACTCTGCGCCCGTCAATCTTCCGCTTTGAAGCATCGAATCCAGAACTTTTTCCCTCAATACTTTATCTTCAATAGCGGAAAGCCATGAAGTGTCAAGCTCTCCGTACGCGCCTTCGAGATACACGTTTTTAATGTTATATCTTTTGTCAAACGTATCTATTATTTTGCTTATATTCTTCTGCACTCCAGGATGAGCGTGGAAATCCTGTATGTTGATCACTACGGTATCGCTTCCGGCAAAACTCGCTCCGGTAATCTTGCCGTATGCGTGCGGAAGACTGAAATCGTCAAAGATCTGGTTAAACTGATTTGCGCGTCTGGAATCATCAATAACGGAAGCAACTGCCTGTCCGTATACGGACGTTAAAAGAAAACAATTAACGACAATCAGCGATATTATTTTTACCGCATTCATTTCTTTAAGCCATAAGGCGGCAGCTGCGCATATTCGCCTTAGCCTTGTCAGCTCTTTAATAAATCTGTTAATTGTTTTCATTTTGATCTCCTCTTGCATTCCGCAATAAAACGGAAATTCCCGTCTTTATTTTAGATAAAGACGGGAATATGCAAAATTCATATTTATAATAAATTTTCTTACTCTTACCGGAATCCCTCTGGGAAGAATCGGCATCAATATTAAAAACAGCAATAAATACCATATGGCATTATTGCCGGGACCGCACCTGCCGTAATGTAAATTCATAACCGACGGCAATAAATTATTTTTAGCAATATCCTTATTTATGACGCCGCCTGACTGCGGGACAGCATCAAGAAATAATGTCCCGGACGATTTTTTAGCGTTATTTGAAGAAGCGGATAAAACGCAAAAAACCGGTTTTTCAGTTTTTGCCGCATTCTCCTCTTTATTGTCCGACATCATATTCATGTTTTTATTAAACAAATCATTTACCATTTGAACGGGAACATTGACGACATTATAAATTTTCCCAAGCCTGTCTCCAATCTGCAAAACGGTTCCGTCGCAATTTAAAGAATACTTTTCCCCGAGCAATAACGGTATATTTGCCATATTCATAAAAATAGCAAAAACAACGGCAAACGCGACTTTAGCCGCCATTGGTTTTTTAAATGGCACACGGAAAAACGCTTTCATCCTTTCCATGATAAAAGTCTACTATTTATTCCTCTATTTTTCAATGCTTTTTTATAATTTTTATGATTTTTTATAATTTATTTATATAATTTTCACATTATCTTAATTTTAATAATTTTATATAACTATGGGTGTCGCTAAAGACCCCGTGTATTTTTTTTAAAAATCCAAAAACTTTATTTAATTCCGTTTCTTACTATTTTTATGTCGGCGCCGATTTTTTTAAGTTTTCTTTCAAGAAGTTCGTAGCCTCTGTCCAAATGATATATTCTGGAAACTGTACTCCGCCCTTTAGCGGCAAGTCCCGCTAAAACCAAAGCCGCGCCTGCGCGCAGATCGGAAACCATTACGGGAGCTCCGGAAAGCTGCTCTACGCCTTTGATATTTACAAATTTACCGTCAATCGTTAAATCCGCGCCGAATCTTTGAAGTTCGGCAACATGCAAAAATCTGTTTTCGAAAACGTTTTCTTTTACGCACGATTTGCCTTTAAGCAGACACATCAATGCCATCCACTGCGCCTGTACGTCCGTAGGAAATCCTGGATAAACTTCGGTGCTGATATTGCGCGGTTTTAAATCATTGACCCATTTTGCAGAGACCGTTTTTCCGGTCTCTTTGATTTCCATCCCGCATTTTTTTAACTTGTCAATTACCGCTTTCAAATGTTCCGGACAAACATTTTTCAAAAGTATTTTCCCCTTTGTAATTGCCGCCGCGATCAAATATGTAGCGGCTTCTATTCTGTCGGGAATAACCGAATGTTTAACGCCGCGCAGTTTTTCAACGCCTTCTATTACTATTGTTTTTGAACCAGCTCCGGAAATTTTTGCGCCCATTTTATTGAGCATATCGGCCAAGTCGACAATTTCGGGCTCGCGCGCCGCATTAACAATTTCAGTTTTTCCTTTTGCAAGCGCGGCGGCAAGCAGAATATTTTCAGTTGCCCCTACGCTTGGAAATCTGAATTCAATTTTATTGCCTTTTAAACCTTTTCCGGCGGCTGTCTTAACATATCCGCCCTCAACTTTTATTTTCACGCCCATTTTTTTAAAAGCTTCAAGATGAATATCGATAGGCCTTGCGCCGATCGCGCATCCGCCGGGAAGAGAAACATCAACCTTATTAAGGCGTGCCAAAAGAGGCCCCATGACCAGAACGCTCGCACGCATCCTTCTCACCAAATCGTACGGAGCAATATGTTTATATTTGCCTGAAGCCAAAATTTTTACTTTTGACCCGCTTTTCACTGTCCTTTTGCCTATAAAATTTAAAAAAGCGAGCGTAGTATTGACATCGGCCAGCGAAGGAACATTCTCGATCGCGCACGGTTCATCAGTCAAAAGCGTCGCAAAAAGAATGGGAAGCGCCGAATTTTTCGAACCTGAAACCTTAACTTCTCCTTTAAGCTTTTTACCGCCGTTTATTACAATTTTATCCATTTGTATTCCTTTTAGAGCGTGTTCACACAAATTACGCGCATGTGCGTAATTTGTGTGAACACGCTCTAGCTGCTTCTATAAATTCGCCTTAAGAACTCTCGGCAAATGAGAATAATCATTAATTATTTCAGCGTCTTTAAAACCAGCCGACATAAATATACTTTTGATTTCTTCCGCGTAATTCGCATTTAATTCAACAAAAACGCATCCGCCGCCGTTTAAATACCGAGGCGCTTTTAACGCTATTTCTTTATAAAATGAAAACCCGTCGCTACCGGAAGCGACCAAAGCGGTTTCGGGTTCAAATTTCAATTCAGGTTCAAGATTTTTGTATTCGCTTTCGGAAACATAAGGAGGATTTGAAACTATGCAGTCGAATTTAACGTTTTCAAGAGTTTCAAACATATCGCTTAAAAGAAATTCAATATTTCTTACGGCGTTCAACGCGGCGTTTTCTTTTGCCGTCATCAAAGCGTCAAAACTTATATCAACGGCAAAAATTTCTTTAAAATCCCCGAGTTTTGATAAGCTGACGGCAATACAGCCCGAGCCGGTGCATAGATCCAAAACGCTTTCAACTTTATTCTTGCCCGCCGTTTCCAAAACTTTCTCGACAAGAATTTCCGTTTCAGGCCTTGGTATCAAAACATCTTTATTTACTTTGAATTCAAGACCCATAAATCCGCATGAACCGGTTATGTACGCCGCCGGCTCGCGCTTGGCGCGTCTGGAAATATATTCTTCAAATAATTTCGTTTCATGCTCGCCGGCTTTTTGATCTCTCATCAAAGGAAGCTGCGAACGTTTCACTTTAAGGGCAAAACTTAAAAGAACCTCCGCGTCGGACTTTGGTTCCCGCAAATTATTAGCTTTCAAAAACTCTTCGCCGCTTTGAAGCAAAGTATAAATATTTTTAGAATTTAACATAATGATAACTCCGCCGTCTGATGATAACAGGATAATCCTGCAGCCTCGATCAAAACGCCCGGGGATAAGCGGATCAGCAATTTGCCTTTGCCAGTTTCGCTTCCGTGTCAGCTTCTACAAGCTTATTTACAAGTTCGGATAAATCCCCGTCCATAACTTCAGTAATATTATAAACGCTGTAACCTATTCTGTGATCTGTTATTCTGTTCTGGGGAAAATTATAAGTCCTTATTTTTTCCGATCTGTCGCCGGTGCCTACCTGTTGTTTTCTCTCGCTGGAAAGCTGCTTCTCGTGCTCGATAAGTTTTTGTTCGTAAAGTTTTGCCCTTAAAACTTTAAAAGCTTTCGCCCTGTTTTTTATCTGGCTTCTTTCATCCTGGCACGCGACCACAAGACCCGTGGGCAAATGCGTTATCCGTATTGCGGAATCGGTTTTATTAACATGCTGCCCGCCGGCGCCGGATGCTCTGTATGTATCTATTCTTAAATCTTCGGTTTTAATTTCAACGTCAACTTCCTCTGCTTCCGGCAAAACGGCCACGGTAACCGCGGAAGTATGCACTCTTCCCGAAGCTTCTGTTTCAGGCACGCGCTGCACTCTGTGGGCGCCTCTTTCAAATTTCATATAACGCCATGCTTTATCGCCGTTTATTTCAAAAATCACTTCTTTATATCCTCCAAGCCCCGTCGAATTTGAATCTATAACTTCAAACTTCCAGCCTTTTCTTTCGGCAAATCTTGTATACATCCTGAACAAATCTCCGACGAACAAAGCCGCCTCTTCACCGCCCGTTCCAGCGCGTATTTCGACAATAATATTTTTATCGTCATTCGGATCGGCAGGCAAAAGAAGCATCTTGATTTCCGAATCGATTTTATCTTTTAAAGCGGTCAATTCATCATATTCGCTCTGCGCCATTTCCCTTATTTCATTATCGTCGGATTTTTTCAGTTCTTCCGCGCCTTCAATGTCGGATATGAGTTTTGAATATTCTTTGTATTTTTCGGAAAGAGGCATGAGATAAGAATGCTGTTTTGTAAGTTCGCGGTATTCTTCCTGATTATTCATAACGGACAAATCGCTTAACTTTTTTTCAACTTCTTTAAACTGCTCGTCCAATGATTTTAATTTTTGTAAAAACATGATAACAGATACCTCGTTTTATCATACCGGTGAAAACGGACATAACGCTGCTCTTCAGTCCATTAAAAAAATATGACAGAACCCGGATTTATATCAGGTCCTGTCATACGATTGGTTTTGCAGTCTACTTTTCTTTTTTTGTATCTTTTTCTTTCTTTACCGCGGTTTTTGCTTTTTTCGGAGAAGTCGTAAGAATTTTTCCCGAACTCTTTCTCGGCGCAGGAACTTTCTTTGCGGCTTTCTTTCTTACAACGGTTTTTCCTTCCGTCTTGGCAAAACGTTTCTGGAACTTTTCAACTCTTCCCGCCGTGTCGATCAGCTTCTGTTTTCCGGTAAAAAACGGATGGCAGTTTGAGCAAATTTCGAGTTTAATCACGGGCTTTGTCGAACGGGTTTTAAAAGTATAGCCGCACGCACAAGCTACTGTGCATTCTTCATATTTCGGATGTATTGCGTCTTTCATTTTCTAAACGTCTCCTTTTTATTTTAAAATTAATCGGTTAATTATGCAAAATTTTTACTTTTTAGTCAAATTTTAACTGCAATTGCAAATCAACTGCAACAACAAAGTTTTGTCTTTTATTTATTCGTGATTTCCCCGATTACGGCCTTCGGGGACAGGCTCCATTCGTAATCGGGTCTCTCTAAAACCCAACTTTTGTCATTGCGGGCTTGACCCGCAATCTATGGTTCACGACGATATTGCGGCTCGGTGGCCGCAATGACGACACTGAAAATACAGGTTTTTCGAGACACCCAATTCGTAACTGCCGCTTTATAACCCTTCCAAACTTGAAAGTTCCATCTGTTTTAGAAAATCTTTATTTGATTTTGAAGTAAGCATTCTCTTTGTAAGCTCTTCCATAACTTCTATGGAATTCATGGAGTTCATCCACTTCCTTAAAATCCACATCTTATTTTTCTCGTCTTCGTTTAAAAGAAGCTCTTCTTTTCTCGTACCGGAGCGCAATAAATCTATCGCAGGAAATATTCTTCTGTCGGCAAGTTTTCTGTCAAGATAAATTTCGCAGTTTCCGGTCCCTTTAAACTCTTCAAATATAACGTCGTCCATTCTGCTTCCCGTTTCAACAAGAGCGGTCCCTATAATTGTAAGACTTCCGCCTTCTTCAATATTTCTTGCCGCGCCGAAAAATCTTTTCGGACGCTGCAGGGCATTTGAATCCAATCCTCCCGACAATACTCTTCCGCTTGACGGAATCGCGGTATTGTAAGCCCTTGCAAGCCTTGTTATCGAGTCCAGCAAAACTACGACGTCTTTGCCGTTCTCAACCATTCTTTTCGCTTTTTCTATCACCATTTCTGCAACCTGGATATGTCTGTCCGACGGTTCGTCAAATGTCGATGAAATGACTTCGCCTTTAACGGAACGCTGCATGTCGGTAACTTCTTCCGGCCTTTCGTCTATCAAAAGTACCATTAAAATTATACCGGGATTATTTTCGGTAATGGCATTGGCTATTTTCTGCAATAAAACGGTTTTTCCAGTTCTTGGAGCGGCGTTTATCAAAACCCTTTGCCCTTTTCCTATAGGAACAAGCATATCTATTATTCTTGCCGGAATTTCTTTCTGGCTTGTTTCCAAAACTATTTTTTCGTCGGGATAAAGCGGAGTAAGATTGTCGAATAGGGAACGCTCTCTTATATTTTCAAGATTTTCCTGGCCGTTAATGGATTTTACCTGCAGTAAAGCGAAAAAACGCTCCTGCTCTTTGGGAGGACGCACATATCCCGCGACGGTATCGCCTTTTCTTAAAGCAAATTTCTTTATCTGCGACGGAGATATGTAAATATCATCCGGACCCGGCAAATAATTATAATCGGGTGAACGCAAAAAACCGAAACCGTCAGGCAGTATTTCCAAGACGCCTTCGTCGTAAACCAAATTATTTTCTTTTGTCTGGGCTTCAAGTATCTTGGCGATAAGCTCCTGTTTTCTTAAACCGGCTACGGAATCAATTTTCAAATCTTTCGCAAGCTTTGAAAGCTCCGTCATTGTTCTTTTGGATAAAACCGACACATCCATGGATTTTTCTTTTTCCATTAACTCCTCCAGAGTTTTGTACTGATGACAACATTTAATATGATAGTTATTTTTTTTAAGAAAAGCATAAAAACAGAAACGACGGTTGATTTGTTTGTTTAATTTTCCTATGGGTTAAATTTGATTATTGACGAATGCTAAGCCAAAGAATTATATACTATTTTATTTCTTCTGTCAACAATTTGCATTGAAGGGCGCCATGTGAAATAGAAGAATATCGCAAGAGCAGAGAGAGATTTGCGTATAATAAAAGAGCAGTCGGAAATAAAAAAATAAAATTTTTTAATGACAAAGGGTCTCTCTAAAAATCCCGCTTTTGTCATCAACCCACTTGAAAGGTGTTGATGACGACACTGAAAATACAGGTTTTTAGAGATGTCCCAAATTATCCGTAATTTTAATTAGCAACTGCCGTTTTACATCCTGCGCATCCGATCCAGCAGTGTAAACACAGCTGTTCCTTCGGCAGTCCGATCGCGGTTACCATATCTTCAATAGCCTGAAATTTTAATGAAGTTACATTTAAATCTTTTCTTATCCATTCAACCATTTTCGCGTATTTTCCAGTTTTGGGGTCAGCATACTCGCTTATATCTTCGATGTCTTTGCCTTCAATGGCGGCAATAGCCCTGCGGGTTACAAGTTCGCTGTTTGTTCTTGTGGAAGCATTAAAAATGCACGGAAACAAAAGAGGCGGACACGCGGGGCGCACATGAAGCTCTTTTGCGCCTGCTTTCCAAAACTTTTCAACCGTAACATTTTTAAGCTGGGTTCCCCTGACGATGGAATCTTCCAGAAGAACTATAATATTATCCTGTATGATCTCTTTTATCGCGATAAGTTTCATTCTTGCGATAACATCTCTTGTTGCCTGCGAAGGCGGAGTATAACTTCTTCCGTATGTCGGAGTGTATTTTACGAGCGGCCTTCTCAAGGGAAGCTTTGATTCGATCGCATATCCGATGGCATGCGCTATGCCTGAATCCGGAACGCCGACAACCATATCGGCTTTTAAACCCTTATCCCGCTTTGCCAGCAGTTTTCCGCTTTCCTCCCTGACAACTTCAGAGTTTATTCCTTCATAGTTTGACGCCGGAAAACCCGTGTACATCCACAAAAAAGCGCAAACCTGTTTCCTGCCGTTTCCGGGATTGATAACTTTACATTCCAAATTTGAGGAATCGATAAAAACGATTTCTCCGGGATTAAGATCTCTTATAGGCTCAAAATCCAAATTGAAAAGAGACGCTGTTTCCGAACATATCGCCCAGCTTCCTTCCTTACGCCCTAAAACAAGCGTGCTTCTGCCGAAACTGTCTCTCGCGCCATAGATCCCGTCTTTTGTTAAAATCAAAATAGACGCGGAACCGTTTACGCGTTTATGCATTTTCTCTATACCTTCTTTGATATCTTTTCCGGAAGCAATGATCTTAGCAAGCAGTTCCGTAGCGTTTACGGACTTTTTGCTTACTTCGCTAAACGACATTCCTTCACTGAGCATCTTGCGCGCGAGCATGTCTATATTATCGACTTTTCCGGTGCTGACTATGCAAAACTCTCCGAGATTGGATTTTAAATATATCGGCTGTTCGTCAAGATCGCTGACTACGCCTATTCCCTGCTGCCCGTTAATATCCCTGATATTTTCAAAAAAGCGCGTTTTAAAGTTTGCGCTGCTCATTTTGTGTATATATCTTTTGAACTCTTTATCGCAAACCGCTATCCCGCCGTATTCGCTGCCCATATGCGTATGATAATCTGTCCCGTAAACCAAAGTTTCAGCGCAGTTTGTTTCCGAAACAACGCCAAATATCCCGCTCATGACCCCTCCCCAATTAACAACTTAACTCTCAACTCTTTGCTTTTTTTATATTATATTAAATTATACTCTCTAAAACTGAAATATTTGTTCCCTGAAATAATTATATGGTCTAAAAGGCTTACGTCTATCGTTTTTAAAGCCTCTTTTACCGCCGCGGTAGCGTCTATATCGTTTTGGCTCGGCTTAAGAGTTCCGCCGGGATGGTTATGGGCGATTATAACAGCCGACGCTTTATCGCTTAGAGCCGCTTCCGCTATTTTTCTCGGTATAACCGCCGATTTATTCACCGTGCCGCTTTCTATTTCTTTGCATTCTATTACTTTATTTCCGGGATCAAGCAAAACGACATAAAATTTTTCTATTTTCTCGCCGCTTAAAACGGTTATTAAATAATCGATAACGGTTTCAGGAGAACCCAAAACCTGCGACGATTTTACGTCAAGATATGAATAATAACCCGCCATCTCTCTCAAAAAAGTCAAAAATATAGCGCTGTGGCGCGAAAGCCCGGGAAATCTCATTAAATCTTCGACATCCGCGTCAAGAACCTGTTTGGCGCTGCCGAATTTTTTTATAAGCTCTTTTGCCAAAGGTTTAGTATCTATTCTTTCAATGGCAAAAAATAAAGCGAATTCAAGTATCTCATAATCGGCGAAACTGTCAAAACCGGAAGCCAGAAATTTGTCTTTCATGCGGCCGCGGTGTCCGAAATATTGAGGTTTTGGCTTATTGTTTATATCCATTTGTCACCGGAAGCTGAATATCCTTTAAAGAATATTTCAATAATTTCGTGCCTAACGGAAGCTGGCGCCTTTTATATTCCGCAAGACTTATCATTTTAAAAATCTGCTTTTCTTCTTCGCTTAAAACAATCTCTTCTTTGCCTTCGAAAGAGTCAGCAAATTTATCTATAATGCCGTCTAAAATATCGTAAGGAGGCAAAGAGTCGGAATCTTTCTGGTTTTCCCTGAGTTCCGCGGTCGGCTCTTTTTCTAAAACGCTTTTCGGGATCGCTTTGCTAACCGAATTGCGCCAATCGCATACTTTATACAAATAAGATTTCGGCAAATCGCAGATAACGGCATATCCGCCGGCGCAATCGCCGTAAAGAGTGCAGTAACCGGACGCGATCTCGGATCTGTTTCCTGAAGTCATAAGCAAAGCGTTAAATTTATTCGAATATGCCATCAGCAAAACTCCGCGGATGCGCGATTGGAGATTTTCTTCGGCCACATCAATTTTAACGCCTTTAAAAATTTCCGAAAGATCATTTTTGAAGGACTTAAATGTTTTTGAAATCGGGATTTCCAAAAGTTTAATATTATTCATTTTGCACAACAGTTCGGCATCGTCGCGGGAACGTTTGGAAGTAATATCCGACGGCATAAATATGCCGGTAACGTTTTCGGCTCCGAACGCGTCTTTTGCGATCACGGCGGTCAGAGCCGAATCAGCGCCGCCGGAAACTCCTAAAACAAACTTTTTAAAACCGTTTTTGACCGCGTAATCTTTCAGCCCCAATACCAAAGCGTCATAGACCTGCTTTTCCATGGGAATTTCTTCTATTTGAACCTTTGTATTCAAAACAAAATCCGCAAATATCAAATCTTCTTCAAACTGCTTCGCGCTTGCCTCAATAAAACCTGCTTTATTGACTGCAAAACTTGAACCGAAAGAAACAAACCCGTCCTGCGCGCCGACTCCGTTTATGAAAGCGATATTTATGGAAAATTTTTCGGCATAAGCCGTTATTTCTTCGGTAAGTTCTTCGTTAACCCCGATATAAAAAGGTTCATTTGCCAGAACAAGAAGAGTTTCGGCCTGAAGTTCCGCCGCTTTCTTAAGAGACTGTTCAAGTTCTTTGGCTCCGGAATATATACAGCACGAAAAACCTTTAACGCTCATCTGCAAATCATTTCCGTTGAAATATTTTTTTTCCCTGCCGAAAAGAATTTTAAAAGACAAAGGCTCGATCCGTCCTTTATCAATATATATAACCGCGTTCTCTCCGCCGAAAGAACTTCCCAAGACAACCGGAATATCCAGTTCTTTTGCAAGAACGCTTATCTCTTTTTCGCAAGCCTTCAAAAAATCTTTCCTTAAATACAAATCGCCGGCAAAACCTCCAGGCAAAGACAATTCAGGAAAAACCGCCAGTTCAGCCCCATTTTTCTTTGCTAAAGCGGCATACTCCCTGATCTTTGCCGAATTAAACTTTATGTCTCCGGCTATTGTGTTTATTTGCGCAATTGCTATTTTCATTTTTCTCCCGCTTTGTTGTTATAAATCTAAAATGTAAGCTCCAACTCATTATTGCTCTGCCTTTTGCCGTTTACTCCTCTCTGCCGTTAAAACGCCTGTTTTGTTTTTTTATGGAAACGCGTTTCTTTGCTTCAAGCATTTTTTCTTTAGCTCTTTTTGAACGTTTCCGTTTTTGTCTTCTTATTTTTTCTATTTCCCGACGCTTTTTTGACTTTATTCCCAAAATCATCTCTTCAATTTTTTCCGCAAGGAGCCGCCTTGCCAAAAATCTGTTTAAAAGCTGCGTTCTTTCCCTGCTGCATTTTACCTCTATACCCGTAGGAATATGCTTTAAAAAAACGGCGGTCGATACTTTATTGACGTTCTGGCCGCCTTTTCCGGACGACCTGATAAACTTTTCTTCAATATCGCTCTCATTTATATTTAATTCCAGAAACTTTTTTTCAAGCTCTTTCTGTTTCGCGGGGCTTACGCCGAAATCAATCATATATTCCTCATGACAGACTCTATTTACAGCTGCAAAACTTCCGATCTTCTAATTGTGCAGAGACGTCCGGTTCTAAACTGCTGCCGTTACGTCTACTCCTTCCTTCCTTAAATCCGCTATAAGATTCGCCGGCGTAGTAAATTGATAAGCTTTTATGCCGTGTTTTTTCGCGGCATCGACATTAACCTGCATATCGTCCGTAAAAAACAGTTCTTCCGGAGGCACGCCGTAATATTGTATTATCTTTTCATAAATTTCGCCGTCAGGTTTTCGCGCGCCCATTTGATACGATAAGTGAAAGCCTGAAAACAAAAGAAAAATCTGCGGATAGGCGCCTTTTAAAAATTCAAAGTGAAGTTCGTTTGTATTGGAAAGCATCGCGAGTTTATATTCGGCGGCCGCCGCGGCGATTATTTCTATTGTGCCCGATATTGGAGTAAACATATCGTTCCAGATTACCGTAAACTCATTGTAGCTGCCCGAGTAATGAGTTTTTTTGGCAAGCTGTTCGTAAAAATCAAACGGAGTTATTTTTCCGGTTTCTAAGGACGCGGCGAGATCCCAGTATTCAAAAATAAGTTTATTGATATCTTCGCCTTTTTTTGAAGTCTTTTTTGAAAATGCCGAAGTAAATTTGGACAAATTAAAATCAAAAACGACTTTGCCCAAATCAAAAATCACAACGCTTATTGACATTTTTATCCTTGGGAATTTTATATTTGTTAATAATACCGGCAGCAAGACACGGCAAAATTACCGTTTCCGCGCATCCGTGCATCCGCACCGCTATCCTTTAATAGCTCCGGCGGCAATGCCTTTGACTATGTGTTTTTGCATAAGCAGATAAATAATAACGATAGGTATTGTTGCTATTGTAAGTCCCGCCATAAGAAGCGGATAATCCGTTATAAACGTCCCCTGAAAAACCATCAAACCTCTTTGTATCGGCATTTTTGCTTTATCCTGCAATACGACTAATGCGAGAAGAAATTCATTCCAAATTGAAAGCGAGTTCATGATAACGATCGTCGCGATCGCGGGCTTTGCCAAAGGAACCGCAATTCTCCAGTATATTCCGAAGCGCGAACATCCGTCTATCAAAGCCGCTTCCTCAAGCTCTTTAGGCAAATCGTCGAAAAAACCCTTCAAAAGAAATATCGCAAAAGCAAGTCCGCTGCTTATATAACACAAAAGCAGACCCAATCTTGAATCAAGAAGCCCTAAACTTTTCAAAAGCAGATAAAGAGGCACAAATGAGCCCGGAATCGGTATCAGCAAAGTGGCTATAAGCACATAAAAAAGCACGTTTTTCCCCCAAAACTCAAGCCTTGCAAAAGCGTAGGCCGCCAGAGAAGATATCAACACCACAAAAAACACGCCCACAACAGTATAAAAAACGCTGTTTAAAAAGTATTGTCCGAAATCGGCTTTTACAAAAGCGGTGACATAATTTGACCAGTTCCACGTTTCCGGCAAAAGCGTAATTTTGGCAAATATGTCCTCCTGGGTTTTCAGCGAAGAAGAAAGCATCCAAAATACCGGAAAAAGACATGTAACGGACACAACTGCCAGAATTACGTGCGTTACGGTGTCTTCAAGATTTTTTTTGATTTTAAAAATATTCATTACCGTCCCTTATTTGCTGTTATAATTTAATTTTTTTGACGCATATATCTGGGCAAACGATATTACAAGCAATACCATCGCGAATATAACCGCCATCGCAGTCGAATATCCGAATTCGCCGTTGCTCATATATTCGTATATTTTAGTTATTGGAACATGCGTATGCCCCGCGGGGCCGCCTCTTGTCATGGAATATATAAGGTCAAATATTTGCATTGAACCTAATATCGTTAATATCGATACTATGGTAAAGATGGGGATCAGCAAAGGAAACGTAATATTTTTAAACTGCTGCCACGCGTCTGCGCCGTCAACCTCCGCAGCTTCGTATAATTCCTGCGGGATAGTCTGAAGGCCGGCAAGCAAAATGATAAAACCGTATCCGAAACCTTTCCACATATGCACAACGGCAACGGAAGTCAGCGCCGTCTTTATTTCAGACAGCCACGCAAAATCCTGAAACTGAATAAATCCTATATTTGCAAGAAAATGGTTAAGAATGCCGAAGTTGCCGTCATACACAAACTTCCATATCAAACCTACGACAACTCCCGATAAAACCGGCGGAAGAAAAAATACGGTTCTGTATATGTTTTCGCCTCTTATGTTTCTGCTCACAAGAAGAGCCAAAAGTAGCGCAAGACCGTTTTGAAGAGTAAGAGAAAGTATCGTTACATATCCGGCATTCCACATTGACTTCCAGAATGCAGGATTATGAAACAATATGTGCTTGTATTGAGCCAAACCCACAAATATCATATCCTTATCTATACCGTTCCACTGGAAAACGCTCAGCTGAAACGTTCTAAGTATAGGATATAAATTGAATACTAAAAATAAAATCAGCGCGGGTACGACAAAACTGAAATTGCTGATTTTTTCCTTCGGGGTTATTTTCATTTTCCTGCCTTCATCTGCCTTTCTTTTTCATCCTGAACTTCTTTTGCCGCCTGCGCCGGAGTTCTTTCTCCGATTATAACAGACTGCAGGTTGATATTTATAAAATTAGTCACCTGCCAGCTTTCAATTTTAGGCAATGAGTCGAAAGTATTCACAATATTTTCCGAAAAAACTCTCAATACAGGAGGAAGATCCGAGGCCGCATTTTTATTTGAAGGAATGTTCAATGTTTCTTCCGCAAGAAACACCTGCGACTCGACCTGAGTCATCCATCTCAGAAAATCTATCGCTTTCTGTTTATTTTGAGATTTCTCGTTAACAAACAAAGACGAACCTTCCCCTCCGAACATCAACAAAGGATATTCGGCATCCGTAAGCGCCGGAGGAGGCATAACGCCGTAATTAAGATTCGGAGCCATCGAATGATACACATTCACGCCCCATGAACCGTTGAAAGCCATCGCGGCTTTTCCCGTGGCAAAACTTCTTTCGGCGTCTTTATTTACCATTGTCACGATTCCCGACGCGAAAAGCTTGTGCTCTCTCATTTCGGAAAAAAGCTCAAATATTTTTACCCATCTCGGGTCGGTATAAGAAATCTTCCCTTCAATCGTTTCCAACACGCCTTCTTTGCCGAAAAGATTCCACTGGTAAGACTGAGCAAAAGCTCCGATAAGCCAGCCTTCTCCGAATCCGCTTGTGAAAGGCTGTATATTGGCCGCTCTTAAAGCTTTTCCGGCTTCTATAAATTCAGGCCATGTTTTCGGAGGGTTTTCAGGATCAAGCCCCGCTTGGGCAAATAAATCTTTATTGTAATAAATCATTAATGAATTAACGTCAAGAGGAACAGCATATATTCCGGATTTTACATCCCATTCATTTCCGAACTCAAAAGTATTCTGAGATAATGCTTTCGGGAAAAATGTCTCTTTCCATTCGTCTGTTTCCATTTCTTCGGTAAGATCGGCTATAAATCCGGCATTTATATATGCCGCAGTTTCTTTTTTGTCAGCCATCGGATTGAAAACATCCGGCAAGAGGTTTGCCGTTGCCGCCGCTGAAATTTTATTTTTATACACGTCGGTAGGAGCGTATGTTTCAAACGCGACTCTTATTCCGGTTTGTTTATAATACTGTTCCGCCAATTTCTCAAAAGCTTCCTGCCTGTCCGTCATCCAATGCCATATCATTACATCCGCTTTAAACTGCTTCTTTTCTTTACCGCAGCCCGTAGTAAACATCACGCAGGCAAACGCAAATAAAACCTGCATAAGAACAAACAATTTAAATTTTGACATTAACAGCCTCCAAAAAAAATTTATTTTTGATTGTTATTTAAACAAGAATGTCAAGAGTGTATCAAATTTTAACGGCAATTACAATTCGTACTTCTTATGATCAAGTCTATTTCCATTTAAGAACGGGCTTTCTTGCAGCTTCAACTTCATTAAGCCTTTTTACGGAAGTATTTACCGGAGCGTCTTTAACTTTTTGCGGCTCGTTTACGGCTTCTTCAAAAATTATCTTATCAAGCGTTTCAATAAACTGATCCAAAGTTTCTTTTGACTCGGTTTCAGCAGGCTCTATCATAATGGCTTCTTCAACTATCAAAGGGAAGTATACCGTCGGGGCATAATAACCGTAATCCAAAAGCCTTTTGGCTATGTCTACGGTCCTTACGCCGTTTTGCAAGACTGATTTCGGCGATAAAACAAATTCGTGCATGCATCTGTTTCCCGCAGGAACGTTTATCTTTTCTTTAAATTTCGCAAGCATATAATTTGCATTGAGCACGGCCTGAACCGAAGCGTTTTTAAGCCCTTTGCCGCCTAAAGACTTTATGTACGCATACGCTTTCACGAGTACGGGAAAATTCCCGAAAAAAGCTTTCAGCTTGCCGATGCTCTTCGATTTTTTATAATTTAAAACAAATTTTGAATTTTTATTTTCAACTCTCGGCACAGGCAAAAAAGGTTCCAGAAACGCTTTAACTCCGACAGGACCGGATCCCGGACCGCCGCCGCCGTGCGGCGTCGAAAATGTTTTATGGAGATTTATGTGCATAACATCAAAACCTAAATCTCCGGGGCGCGCCATTCCCATAAGCGCGTTTAAATTCGCGCCGTCATAATACAGCAGCGTGCCGTTTTCATGCGCGATCTTTGAGATCTCGGATATCTCTTTTTCAAAAACGCCCAAAGTGTTCGGCACCGTAAGCATTATAGCAGCGGTATCGGGAGTTAAAATTTCTTTAACTTTCTGAGCCGAAAGAGTTCCGTCATTTTCAGATTTCAAAGGGATCGTTTCAAAACCCGCATAAGCCGCAGAAGCCGGATTTGTTCCGTGCGCCGAGTCCGGAACTATCACCTTTGTTCTTTTTTGTTTTATCGATTTAAAATATTTTGCGATTATTAAAAGTCCCGCAAATTCACCTTGAGCTCCTGCCGCCGGCTGCAACGAAAAATAGTCCATCCCGGAAACTTCGCATAAATCTTTTTCAAGATTATAAATAAGTTCCAAAGCTCCCTGAACCGTTTCCGCAGGCTGCAAAGGATGTATGTCATTGAACCCGTCAAGTTTGGCAATTTTTTCATTTATTAAAGGATTGTACTTCATTGTGCAAGAGCCGAGAGGATAAAAAGTTGTGCTGAGCGCGTAATTTTTTCCGGACAGGTTGGTAAAATGCCTCAGCAAATCATTTTCGGCGACGCGCGGCAAGCCTATATCGCCGTTTCTTTTATAATTTTCAGGAATATTCAATTCGATTTCAACATCGCAATTAACGCTGAAAGCCGCTTTGCATTCCGATGATATTTCATTTAAAAGTTTTTCCATTTATTTACCCGCTTTTTAACGGCAATTACGAATAAACCGCAAAATGTCTTTTCGCGTCTTTGATTCGTAATTGGGTTTCTCTAAAAACCCAATTTGTCATACCCGTGAAAACGGGTATCCATGCTGCTTTTAAATATGTCCGACGATAACGACAAAATGGATTCCCGTTTTCACGGAAATGACACCGCTTTAGATAGGTTTTTAGAGAAACCCAATTCGTAATTTTTTCTAAACCTTCGCCAGTATCTCGACAACTTTGTCAATTTCAGCTTTTGTCCTCTGCTCCGTAACGCAGAACATCAAACACCCTTTAAACTGTTTTCCAAAATCCGACAAATCAAGCGGCGGCAAAAAGCCGTTTTTGATAAGCGCCTTATTAAGCTTTTTTATATCTTTTTGCGTTTCTGCAACAAACTCATTAAAAAAAGCGAAGCCTTCAAATTTAGGTTTAAATCCTTCAATGCCCTTGATCTTGTTAAACGCATATCTTGCTTTCGCAATATTCGTTTCCGCAAGCTTTTTTAATCCTTCGCTTCCCCAGCCCGAAAGATAAACGCATCCCGCCAAGGCGTTCAATGCCGCGTTTGTGCATATATTAGACGTGGCTTTTTCCCTTCTTATATGCTGCTCTCTGGACTGTAATGTCAAAACAAAACCTCTGTTTCCGTCTTTATCCGTCGTTTGTCCGACAATTCTGCCCGGCATTTTCCATTCAAGCTCTTTTTTTACCGCCATAAAACCAAACGTCGCTCCTCCGAATCCCATGGCATTGCCTAGGATTTGCCCTTCACCGACGGCAATATCAGCGCCGTATTCGCCGGGAGCTTTAAAAACGCCGAGAGAAATAGGATTTACGACCGCTACAAAAAGAGAGTTGTTTTCTTTTACAGCCGAAGACAGCGCTTCCATATCCTCGACAACGCCCAAATAATTCGGGGACTGTATTATCACCGCCGCGGTATCATCGTCCAATGCCGCGCAAAGCGTGCCTTTTTCAATATTTCCGCCGGACGATAATAAATTAAGCGTTACGATTTCAGCTTTTGAATTTTCAAGATATGTCTTTATAGTTTGTAAATATTCGGGATGCAAAACCGAAGAAACGAGAATTTTATTTTTTCCGGAAACTCTTAAAGCAAGCAGCGCCGCTTCGGCTGCCGCCGAAGCCCCGTCATAAAGCGACGCATTAGACGTGTCCATCGCGGTTAAAGCGCAAATCATGCTTTGATATTCAAATATCGCTTGAAGAGTACCTTGGCTTGCTTCGGGCTGATAAGGCGTGTACGCAGTCCAAAATTCGCTTCTGCCTGTTATTTCTCCGACCAGAGAAGGAATATAATGATCATATATTCCAGCTCCTCTGAAGGACGCAAGTATCTTATTTTTTGACGCAAGCTTTTTAAAAGCGCTTAAAAGTTCCTGCTCGCTTTGCCCTCCTGAAATATTAAGTTCTTTTGCTTTACAGTTTTCAGCAATAACATTAAAAAGCTCTTCGGTATTTGCAATACCTAAAACTTTCAGCATTTCCTGTTTGTCTTTTTGGTTTTGTGATATGTAATCCATGTTTATGTTGTATTTATATACTTTTGTGATAATCTTCAGCGCTCAGCAAATCCGCAAGCTCGCTATTATCGGTAAATTCAACGGCAAAAAGCCAGCCGTTTTCATACGGCGACTGGTTTATAAGCTCGGGCGCAGACATAAGATTCTCGTTTATTTCGACAATTTTTCCGCTCATAGGCGAATAAATGTCAAAAGCCGATTTAACGGATTCAATCACCGCCGCGGGGGCAGCCTTTTTTACATTTTTACCGTTTTCCGGAAGCTCAACGTGAACAACATCGGTTATTTCATGCTGCGCAAAATCAGTTATGCCGACTTTTGCTTTGTTTCCTTCAACCTTTATCCATTCATGTGTTTTTGTGTACTTCAAATCCTGCGGAATGTTCATTTTACCCTCACTACTTTATATTTAACGGCCATTATATTTTAGCATAATTAAAGATCAGATAAAAGATAATAGATAATAGAGAATAGATAAACGACAAAAGACAATAAAGCCCTTTATCTATTATCTCTTCTCTATTATCTATTCTCTGCCTTTTTTATATTTGAGAATAAAGACTAACCATTTCAATAGCCGAAACTGCGGCATCCGCGCCTTTGTTGCCGGCTTTTGTACCTGCTCTTTCAATTGCCTGCTCAATGCTGTCTGTAGTTAAAACGCCGAAAATTACCGGAACTTTGCTCTGCATACTTACGGAAGCAATGCCTTTTGAAACTTCCGCCGACACATAATCAAAATGCGGCGTGGCTCCTCTTATAACGCATCCGAGACATATTACAGCGTCAAATTTGCCGCTTTCGGCTATTTTCTTTGCCGTTGCCGAAATTTCAAAAGCGCCCGGAACCCAAAATAATGAAATATCGGAATCTGCCGTCCCGTGCCTTTTAAGAATGTCCTCTGCCCCGCCGACAAGCTTATTGGTTATAAACTCGTTAAACCTCGAAACAACCAACGCAAACTTTTTTCCTTCCGCCTTCAACTGCCCGTTAATTACTTTCATGCTTCCCCCATTTTAACGACAATTACTGGCATCTCTAAAAACTCTGTCTACACCATGTCATTCCCGTGAAAACGAGAATCCATGTTTGCCATAGTCGTCGAAAAAAAAGCAACATGGATTCCCGATAGAGACACTCGGGACAAACAGGTTTTTTTAGAGGTACCCTTACGAATTACACTGTCTTTAATATGTGCCCCAACTTCTCTTTTTTCGTCTTAAGATATTTTTTATTTGAAGGCGTCGGCAATATTTCAACGGACACCCTGCCGGCAACTTTCAGGCCGTAGCCTTCAAGCCCGACGATTTTTCTTGGGTTATTTGTCATAAGCTTTATGCTTTTAATGCCGAGTTCCGACAAAATCTGCGCGCCTATCCCGTAATCGCGCAAATCCGGCGCAAAACCCAAAGCTGCATTGGCTTCGACGGTATCCAAGCCCTGTTCCTGCAAATGATACGCCTTTAATTTATTCGCAAGGCCTATCCCTCTTCCTTCCTGATGCATATACAAAACAATGCCTTGTCCTTCTTTTTCTACGGCGCGCAAAGCGGCTTCAAGCTGATCGCCGCAGTCGCATCTTAGCGAGTGAAAAATATCTCCGGTTTCGCATGAAGAATGAACTCTCGTCAAAACATTGTTTTTATTTTTTACATTGCCTTTCACAATCGCCAGATGTACGTCTTTTGTTATTGTATCTTCAAACAATACGGATTTAAAATTACCGTATCTCGTCGGAAGTTCTACGTTTACAATTTCTTTTATAAGTTTTTCAGTCTGACGCCTGTAATTTATTAAATCTTCTATAGTCAAAATTTTGAGTTTATGTTTTTTTGCGAACTTTACAAGGTCAGACATCCTCGACATTGTACCGTCATCGTTCATTATCTCGCAAATTACGCCAGCAGGGTAAAGTCCGGCGAGTTCCATAAGGTCAACAGCGGCTTCGGTATGTCCTGCCCTTACCAAAACGCCGCCTTCTTTATAGCGCAAAGGAAATATATGCCCTGGCCTTGCAAAATCTTCAGATTCTGAAGTTTTATCGATAAGCTTGCGTATTGTCATCGCTCTGTCATAAGCCGAAATACCTGTTGTCGTGCCTATGCGGTAATCCACCGAAACGGTAAACGAACAGCCTTTTTTTTCCGTGGGATTGTCGACCATATTTTCGATTTCAAGTTTTTCAAGCCGGTTATCTTTCATCGGCGCGCATATAAGTCCGCGCGCGTATTTTGTCATAAAATTTATCATTTCGGGCGTGGTTTTTTCCGCGGCGCAAATCAAATCCCCTTCATTTTCTCTGCCCGGATCATCAACAACAATAATCATTTTTCCTGATTTAATATCTTTTACAGCGCTCTCAACGCTTGCAAACATTTTATTTTTTTTCATTATTGAACCCTTATAAAATGAGTAATTAGTATGGATTCCCTTTCACGGGAATTGACATGGCCTAGACAGGGTTTTTAGAGATACCCTTACTCACTACTCATTGCCTTTAAAAGCCTTTCTCCTTGAGCATCTCCAAAGAAATACCGTCCGTTTTTTTTCCTTTTGTAAATCTTTCGACATATTTTGCCAAAATATCCGTTTCTATATTTACCAGACTGCAGGTTTTTTTAAATTGCAAAACCGTGTTTTTAAAAGTTTCCGGAATTATATAAATCTCAATATTTTTTCCGCTTATCCGCGCTATCGTAAGGCTTATGCCGTCAACGGCAATTGAACCTTTATCAATGCAATATTTTAAGTTTTCTTCATTCAATGAAATTACAATTTTATAAAACCGCTCCTGCTTTTCGATTTTTTCTATTTTGCCGGTACCGTCAACATGTCCGCTTACGATATGCCCGCCAAGCCTTGAAGAAAGAGTCAAAGCCCTTTCAATATTTACCTTTTCATCAGGTCTTAGCAATGAAAGCGCAGTGATTTTATCTGTCTGCGAACTGTAATCTGCGGCAAAACTCCCGTTTTTTACAGAAACCGCAGTCAAACACACGCCGTTAACGGCAATACTGTCTCCTGTTGAAATATTATCAAGCTTTGTCTCTATAATTATCTGCGACAAAGTCATTTGCTTTACTGTTCCTAAATCTTCTATTAGCCCTGTGAACATCGAAAACCTCTTTTAACGGCAGAGAATAATTAGCAGTTTAGGTATGTTTTCGCAAAGCAAAAACGTCGCAATTGCCCATTACTCAGCGTCTTTTGGAAATTATTCCCGTTATAAGCAAATCCCCGCCTATTTTTTTTACTTTCATATTTTTGACTTTCAAAGCGTCTTTTATCTTTTTTACTCCGGTTCCGCCGGTTACGGAAACCGCGTTTTTTCCGCCGATTATTTTAGGAGCGACAAACAAATAAATATCGTCAACAACTTTCGAAAACAATGCCGAAGAAATGATTTCCCCTCCGCCTTCTATCAAAATGGTCTTAAGCCCGAGAGAATTTAATTTATTTATTATAACCCCAAAATCTTTCTTTGCCGCTTTAAAATCTATCGGAACAAAAAGACATTTCAAGGAAACGTGTGTCATGGGGACGCAGCGGCTGACATTAACGTCAGCTGCACACAATATTATCACAGCGGCGGAGTCTTCAAAAAGTTTATGGCTGTGCGGGATTTTTAAATTCTCATCTATTATGACTCTCACGGGATTGCGGCCTTTTCCGTGAGACGTAAGATAAGGATTATCTTTTAATGCCGTATTTGTTCCCACAAGAACGGCATCATAACCGCTTCTCAGCTTATGCACAAAACTTCTGGATTTTTGCGACGTTATCCACTTTGAATCATAATCAACCGTAGCTATTTTACCGTCAAGAGTCATCGCGGCTTTAACGGTCACTTTAGGTTTTTTCTTTAAATGTTTTAAATAATCTTTTATCAGAATTTTTCCTTGTTTGTTCAGCAGTCCGCGATAAATTTTGACGCCGGCCTTCTCAAGAGTTTCTTTGCTTCCTGACACATTATGGTCTTTCACGGCGAAAAAAACTCTTTTTATACCAGCTTTTATTATCGCCTGAGTGCATGGCGGACGTTTGCCGTAACTGTTGCACGGTTCAAGAGTCACATACATATCAGCGCCTTCGGCTTTTCGTCCGGCTTTTAACAAAGCGTTTATCTCCGCATGATTTCCGCCGAAATATTCATGCCGGCCTTCCGCGATTATTTTATTGTCTTTAACTATTACGCAGCCGACTAAAGGATTAGGATAAACATTGCCTGTGTCTTTCTTTGCAGCCTTTACGGCTTCTTCCATAAATTTTTTGTTCATAAATAAAAAAACCTCAAAGCTTGCGGCTTCGGGGTTTGTAATTAAATTTTTATCTTTATTACATCATCTTCTCTCATCCGGACTGTACCGTCGGCATCAGAATTTCACTGATTCAGTCGGCGTATACCGCCGAGTCGCAGGCTTGAAATTTCGTTTCTTTTTATGAAACGGCATTTTTCACTGCCGGTAAGGAATATGGAGCAAGCGCTCCCTTCACCTTCCCCGAAGACCTAAATATTAAACATTTTTTTATATAATATGTCAAATAAAAACAGACTTATCATCTTATTTAAAAAATTTATTTTTTCCTTCTTTTAGCATCTGGGCGCTTTCCGAATCTTTTTTTAACTGGTCTTTTTTCGCTTTTTTCTCTACATAATCGACTCTGCCAAGCTCTTTCCTATAATTTTCCATGGAATACGGAGAATCAAGCCAGTGGCGTATTCCGGGAAGTTTTACAAACCAGCTCTTAAATTTTGTCCATGCAGTATTTATAATTTTAAGTATTTTATTCACTTCAGGTTTTTGTTTAAATTTATTAAACGCCTGCTGCACCTTGCCGGCAATAAGCGGTTCTTCTTTTTTTACAGCTGTCTCTTTTTTCACAGCGGCGGCATTAACATTGTTTGTGATCTGCGCAGCTTTATTATCAAGTCTTTTCATTTCAGCCGAATCGGCATTTTTTTGAGCCTGATAAGTATCATTTTTATTTACGTCTTCCATGTCCACATCTTCATCGTTTTCGGAAATCTCGATCGCAGCATTGATCCTGTCGGCTTCCTCGACTAATTCAAATCCATAAGGATTATCTTCGGAAGATTTTTTAGAATTTCCGGCAAAACAAATATTCACTCCGAATGACAGCAGTAAAAGAAAGCACAATAAAAATTTAAATTTCATGTTAAAATCCTTTTTTTAATAACGGAATGCAGATTGCGGCGTAATAATAATTCCGCGTAAAATGCAGACACAACATCTCCATTCTGTTATTTTTTCTCTCTTGTTATCAAATATTTCAGCGCAAAAGGAGTTACAAAAGTCGTAAGCATTATGACAACAACCAGAGCACTGTAATCATGCGAACCGAAAACATTGTTTTTTAATCCTATTCCTGCAAAAATAAGGCCTACCTCGCCGCGCGGAACCATTGCAACGCCGATAAGCAGTTTATTTATTCCTTTTTTAAATACTACAAAACCTGCCGCCGCTTTACCTGCAACCGCGACTATAAACAGAACGCCTGCCAGCAAAAGAATCTGACCGTTGCCCGGTATAAAAGGATTAAACGTAGACACGTCGACGTTTGTGCCCATTAAAACAAAAAATATCGGAACAAAAAAAACGTAGAGCGGCTGTATGCCTTTTCTTATCTCTTCTTTTTGCGGCGTGCTTGAAAGCACAAGTCCAGCTGCAAATGCTCCTACAATCGGAGCAAGCCCGACTTTGGACGAAAGCGCCGCAATCAGCAGACAGAAAGCAAAAGCCATAACTAAAACGACATTTTCTTGTTTCATTTTAGTTATGAATCTGAAAACAGTAGGCGCAATCAAAAGACCGGCGCCAATGGCAAGAACCAAAAATAATACCGCCATACCGCTGACCTGAGCTATAGTCCCGAACGTAACCGTTCCGCCGGTAACAAGCTTTAAAACAACGGCCAATATCGTCAGACCGATCACGTCGTCTATGACGGCGGCGCCGAGAACGATTTTTGCTTCACGGCTTTCAATTTTCTTCAAATCCATAAAAACTCTTGCCGTAATTCCTACGGAAGTAGCCGTCAGCACGGCGCCGGCAAAAATTGCCTGAGTGCTTGAGAGCCCGAAATGTAAAAAGGTATAGTAACCGAAAAAATACGGAAGTATAACGCCAACAAATGCAACCGCCGTCGCCCAGCCGCCGGCTTTTGCAAACTCTCTAATATCGGAAGAAACGCCGACTTCAAAAAGAAGAATGATCGCGCCAAGTTCGGATATGCTTGCAAGAACCGGCGTTTCGGTAACCAATGCAAAAACGCTCGGACCTATAATTACCCCTGCCAAAAGCTCGCCGATTATGGCGCTTTGCCCGAACCTTACGGCAATTTCCCCGAAAAGTTTTGCCGAAACCAAAATCACCGTCAGTGAAATTAAAAAACCGAATATTTCATGCATTAAAAACTCCCTATGAAAACGACAGTTAGTAATTGTTGTGCGGAGTTTATCCTTCGCAAGGCCGCAGGAGGCATTCCTTAATTACTCACCGCTAACTGCTCATTGCCGTTTTGTATATTTTATAAAATAATTCCGCTCTTTTCTCTCATTTCATTTCTGAACTCTTCCGGAATTGCTCCGCCAAGTTTCTTCACTATATTTGAGTCATCGGCGGCTTTTTCGTAATTTCCCGTCATAAGGTGCACTGCGGCTCTGTGAAAATGCGCCGGAATATAATCTTTATCGGTTAAAATCGAAAGCGTAAAATAGTAAAGCGCTTTTTTATAATTTCCTCTTATGGCGTAAATAGTTCCGAGATAGTCGTAAGCTTCATAATTATCGGGATATAACTTTACACAATGACTAAATATTTTTTCAGCTTCATCATGAAAGCCCGTTTCAAAATACAATATTCCGAGTTTATTGTAAACAAAAAAATCTTCGCCGCATTTTTGTATGCATTCTGCATACTCTTTTACTGCAAGGTCAGTCATTCCGGCCTCCTTATACATATCCGCCAGACTGAGATATGACTGCTTGCTGTTAGGATATAATCTTTTTGCTTTTTTGAAATTTTCTTCTGCTTTATCAAATTTTTCTTCAAAGCTGTAAAAAGAACCTAACGTAATATGAAGCGAAAAATCGTCGGGAAAAAACTTTAATCCCTCCGCAGCCATTTTATGGGCTGTTTCCGGATCATTCATATGTTCATAATATATATTCGCGGAATGCATATATGCTTTATCTTTATTTACGTCATATCCCGGAATATCTCCATAAAGTCTCAAAGATTCATCGTATTTTCCGGTATCCTTCATTATGCATGCCAATGAATATTTGGAAAGATTTGCTTCTTTATCAAAAAATAACGCCAGATTTAAATCTTTTTCAGCTTCTTTAAATATTCCTTTTTCTCTGTACCAGTCCCCCCTGATGGAATACGCGTGAGCATGTGCAATATCCGCGGGATAGTTATTTATTATATCGTCACATAATGTTTTTGTATTGAACCATTTTCCGGCTTTTGTATGCGCAACAGCGCACATTGTTACCAATATGGCGGAAATAACAGCGGCAACCGCCGCCTTCATATATTTTTCTTTAACGGCATTATAAAGATATGCCGCGGCCGACGCGGCAATATAGGCGAACCCTATCAGCGGAACGTACGTATATCTGTCGGCAACCGGCGATATTCCCGTAGGCAGTATATTTATCACGGGAGAAACAGTGATAATAAAAAAAGCAAAACCGAAAAAAACGGTTTTTGTTTTTCTCAAGCTGTATAATACAAGCACGGCTATGCCGTATAACAAAGCAGGCGAATACAGTATATATTTCGGAGGAAAAGCATCTGCGTCATAAAAATAAGGATATATCGCCGACAATTTTAACGGAATTAAAAACTTTACGATATAAAACAAAACATTAAAATGCGCGGCAATAAAATTCACAAACAAATAATACGGGCTCATATCTGATTTTTGACCGGCAGTATAGTACAAAAAGTATGTGATCAGTGAAAAAATTACCGCTGCCGCGGCATAAGGCAAATATTTGAGAATAATTTTTCCATTAAACTTTTTTCCCGACATCCAATCGCATAATATCAAAACGGCAGGTAAAGTTACGGCCATGGTTTTGGACAAACATGCGCATAAAAATAAAACCAGCGAAGCCGTTATCATTAAAACTTGTTTCTTTCCATGGGATGAATATGCCTTCAAATATATCAACCAAGAACTAAAAAAGAAAAACGCGTAGAGCGTGTCTTTTCTTCCGGAAACCCACGCGACGGATTCAACATGCATGGGATGACATGCGAATAAGAAAGCCGTTATGAATGAAACAATAAAATTATTTTTAGTTAAACGTAAGAATATAAAAAACACTAAAAGGGTATTCAAAAGATGGAGAATCAAATTATCGGCATGGTAAAAATAAGGATCCGCCCCGAAAAAGCGGTATTCTGCGGCGTAAGAAAGATTAACAAGAGGATGATACAGCTTAACATGCGGTTTGAAAAGCAATGCCTGCAAATTTGCCGGAGACAAAGATTGTATTTTCCAATTTCCCGTAATCATTACCCTGTCGTCAAGATTTACAAAACCTGCGCTTAATACGGGATAAAAAGTCAGCACCGTGACAAACATTAACGTTATCAGGATAAAAATTTGATATTTTTTCATTTCAATTATAATATAACTCCGTCTTGTTTTTTATGTCTTCAAAATAATTATGAGGCATGGAGTATCCAAGACTTAACGCCTTTCGCGCGTCCGCGGCCGACTGCTCATAATTTTTTAAATTCAGATGCGCTGCGGATCTGTGAAAATATGAAGACGAATACGAATTATTGACGGAAACCGCAAGCGTGTAATAATAAAGAGCTTTTTTATAATTTCCGGCAAGGCTTTCAAGATTACCCAAATAATCAAAAGATTTGTAGTCGTCGGGATTATTTTTTACTATTTTTAAAAATATTTCCTTTGCCTTATAATAATCTTTAAAAACAAAATAAAATTCTCCAAGCTTATATAAAAGTTCTCTTTTCCCCGCGCAATTTGATATCCCGTCGCGGTATTCTTTCTCAATAAAAGTATATTTTCCTAAAATATCATATATTTGGGCAAGATGAATATACGAATTTATATTTCCCGGATACAAACGTTTTGATTTTTCAATATTCTCAATCGCTTTATCGTAATTTTTATCGTATATATAAAACATTGCGAGAGTATCATATAAAGAAAACACGTTAGGATAACGTTTTATGGCGTGATTAATAACAAAAAACGCTTTTTCTTTTTGATTTCTTTCATAATAAATCTGCGCGGTAAGCATGTACGCTCCTTCAAGATTATAGTCGTCGGAAGGAAGCAAACTGAAAAGATACAGAGCGTCATTATGCTTTTTTTGAGATAACCTGATTGTTCCAAGCGTGTATAAAGCCACATTGTTATTCGCTTCCAGATATAAAGCCATTTCCAAATCTTTCTCCGCATCTTTGATGCGGTTAATCTCTATAAAGGCAATTCCTCTATCCGCGTATGCCCTCGCGACTCCGCCAGGGTAATTTTTGATTATATCATCAAATAATGTCATTGTATTTATCCATTTTTCAGCTCTGGAATGAGCGGTAAAACACATTATAACAAAAACTGCCGAAACAGCGGAGATGAGAACGGTCTTAAAAATTGTTTTCCTGAAAACGCCCAATAAGTAAAATATTGCAGCGGCGGCGATATAACCAAACCCCAAAAACGGTATATATGTATATCTGTCGGCAACAGAAGCAACCCCCGTAGGAAAAATGTTTATGACAGGCAGTATCGTAACAATGAAAAAAACGAATCCGAAAAACACGGATTTAGTTTTCTTCAGAGTATACATTATTAATACCGCTATTCCGTACAACAATGCAGGAGAATAAAGAATATATGGCGGAGGATTTGCGTTTACGTCATAAAAATAAGGATATAGCGCCGACAATTTTACAGGGATAATAAATTTTATTATGTAAAACAGTACGTTAAAATGGGCGGATACAAAGTTTACAGACAGCGTATACGCAGTTAAATTCGATTTTTGATTCGGCGTATAATACAACATATATGTGCTTAACGCGAAAACCGCGGCCGCTAAAATAAACGGAACATATCTTAACAATGCTTTCTTTTCAAATTTTACGCCGTAAAGCCAATCGGACAATATTAATACTGCCGGCAGCGTTACCGCCATAGTTTTTGACAAACATGCACACAAAAACAGTATTAAAGACGCAAGTATTGCATATGTATGCCTTTTCCCTTTATACGAATACGACTTTAAATACATCAGCCACGAGCCTAAAAAGAAAAATGCGTATAAAGTATCTTTTCTGCCGGACACCCATGCGACAGGTTCAACATGCATCGGATGACACGCAAACAGCAATGCCGTTATAACTGACACGGTAAAATTGTTCTTAGTCAGACGGAAAAATATAAAAAATACGAAAAGAACGCTCAAAAGATGAAGGATTAAATTATCGGCATGATAAAAATACGGGTCATATCCGAATAGGCGGTATTCAATTGCGTAAGAAAGATTAACAAGAGGATGATACAGCTTAACATGCGGTTTGAAAAGCAATGCCTGCAAATTTGCCGGAGACAATGAACGTATTTTCCAATTATCCGTTACCAGCCCTTTATCGTCAAGATTTACAAAACCTGCGCTTAATACGGGATAAAAAGTCAGCACCGTGACAAACATTAACGTTATCAGGATAAAAATTTGATATTTTTTCATTTTGCTTCCTTAAAGACCTTAAGGCCCTTAAAGTCCTTAATAAAAAAAATGAAAGATGTTATTTTTTCTTCCACGGAGAGCCGCATGGAAAACTTTCCCGACAGCCCAGCCTGAGACAATCCGGGCCGGCGTCGGAAAAAAGTATTGGCGCTTCTTTTTTGACAAGATTGAGCATTCTGCAGGACATCTCTCTTATTTCCCACTGCGCCCTGTTGCAGCATCTTAAAGAAAAAAAGTGCCTTAATTCTCTGGCGTTCATTGTCATAATGATCTTTGTCGCGGAAGCGTTCGGAAGAATATATCTTGCGTCTTCCGCAGGAATGCCGGCATCAAGATATTCTTTATAAAGTTTTTCGGTACTTTTAAGAAATTCTTCGTATTTTTTTAAAAGATTTTTATCTTTTTTTATTGTGCCGGGCGTAATAAACTCTACGCCGGTTTTAAATTTGACGTAACGCTGGCTTTGCACGGAAAAAGAGGCGATCCTGTGTCTTGTAAGCTGGGCAAGCAAAGCTCTTGAAACGCCTTCCGCGCCAAAAGTAAACGAAGCATGCTCCAAAACGGAATGATGACCCGAAGAAATGATTTTACCGAGAAGCTCTTTTATTTTTTCTTTAGTAAACTTTTTCGATATTTCATCAATGCCTGAAAAGCTATAGCACAATCTTCCGGCTATAGCGCATACTTTTTCCGGATCCTGCGTAAATTTTAAAAGTTTAACTTTCAAAGGCTCCGCCTTTTCAAAAGTGGAAAGTGAAAAGTGGAGAGTGGAAATGTTGTGTTTCGGCTTTGCCGAAACCGAATTAACAAGTTTTCGCGAAGCGAAAACACATTATCTTCACTCTTAACTCTTCAATCTTCACTCTATTTTTAGCTGTTCTTTCTATAGTATTCCTGCAGCGATCCCACTGACCAATCGCCTTTTTTCTTTGCTTTGATACCCTCAACGCTTGCTTTTGCCGCGGCAAGAGTCGTAACTATGGGAATGCCGTACATTATAGCATTTCTTCTTATCTGGTATCCGTCTTTGCGGCTTTTTGCGCCGGAAGGCGTATTTATTATAAAACTTACTTCCTTATTTGTAATTATATCAACGATATTCGGCCTTCCTTCCGCTATTTTCGAAACCTCTTTTGCAGGAACGCCGTTTGCGTTAAAAAATTCAGCCGTATGTTTTGTCGCCAAAATCTCAAAACCCAAAGCCGTAAATTCTTTTATTATGGGAAGGGCAACTTCTTTTCCCCTCGGACCGATGCTTACAAGAACAGCGCCGCTGTCCGGAAGAAGAGAGCCAGCCGCAAGCTCGGCTTTAGCAAAAGCTTTGCCGAAATCAGCGTCTATACCCATAACTTCGCCGGTACTTTTCATTTCAGGCCCCAAAACCGTATCTACATTGGCAAACCTAGACCACGGCAGAACAACTTCTTTAACCGTAGAATATTTAACTTCTTGTGACGGGCCGTTCAATAAATTTTTAGGCAAAAGCTCCGATAACTTTTTCCCTATCATAATTTTTGCAGCGAGTTTCGCCAAAGCTATGCCGGTTGCTTTAGAAACATAAGGAGTTGTCCTTGAAGCGCGCGGATTTGCCTCAAGAATATATACAATCTCGTCTTTGACCGCAAACTGTATATTCATAAGCCCCTTCACGCCTATTTCTTTGGCAAGATTTATCGTATGTTTTCTTATATCGTTTAATACTTTTTCGCTCAATGTATTTGACGGAAGAACGCACGCAGAATCTCCGGAATGGATGCCGGCTTCTTCGATATGTTCCATTATACCGGCGATATAAACGTCTTTCCCGTCGCATAATGCGTCAACGTCAACTTCAACGGCATGGTCAAGAAATTTGTCTATAAGAATAGGTTTTCCCGGGCTGACATTGGCGGCTTTTGAAATATAATTTTCAAGAGCTTTCTCGTCATACACTATTTCCATCGCCCTTCCGCCCAAAACGTACGACGGTCTGACCATTACGGGATAACCGATCTCTTCGGCAACTTTCTTTGCTTCTTTAAAACTCGTCGCTGTACCGGACTGCGCCTGAGGTATTTCCAGTTTTTCAAGCACTTTGCTGAAAAGCTTTCTGTCCTCAGCCAAATCAATGGATTCGATAGGCGTGCCGAGAATTTTAACGCCTGCTTTATCAAGTTCATTGGCAAGATTTAAAGGCGTCTGTCCGCCGAATTGCACCACGACGCCCATGATTTTTTCTTTTTCCGCGATATTCAAAACATCTTCAACAGTCAAAGGTTCAAAATACAGTCTGTCGGAAATATCATAATCCGTTGAAACCGTTTCCGGATTGGAATTGACCATTATCGTTTCATATCCTTCTTCTTTGAGAGCTAAAACCGCATGGACACAGCAATAATCGAACTCTATTCCCTGCCCTATTCTGTTCGGGCCTGCTCCGAGTATCATAACTTTTTTCGGATTATCCGCAACCGTAACTTCATCTTCGCTTTCGTAAGTTGAATAGTAATATGCCGTCTTAGCGTCAAACTCGCCGCCGCATGTGTCCACAAGTTTATATGAAGGCAAAATACCGAGTTTTTTTCTTAATTCTCTTATTTCCTCGGGAGATTTTTTCGTAAGATACGCAAGCTGTTTATCTGAAAAACCGTACTGTTTGGCTTTATAAATAAGTTCTTTCTGATTTTCCTTTTTTGACTTTAAAACCTCGGAAAATTCATGTTCAAAATCCAAAATTTCCTTAAGCTGATATAAAAACCACTTGTCGATTTTCGACATATCGTAAATTTCATCTATGCTCATGCCGAATTTCATTGCAAGCCTCACATTGTAAAGCCTGTCGCAATTGGGTGTGCCGAGTTTATATTTTACTTCTTCGACGGCTTTCTGACGAAGCGCGCCGCCGTCGTCATAATAAGCTTCTAGTTCCGCATCTCCGGAATGCCCGTCGGCTCCGTATCCGCTTCTTCCAACTTCCAATCCTCTTACGGCTTTCTGAAGAGCTTCTTTAAAAGTCCTTCCCAAAGCCATCGTTTCTCCGACGGATTTCATAGCCGTGCCGAGAGTCTGGTTAGCGCCGTTGAATTTTTCAAAAGCAAACCTTGGAACTTTTACGACGTGATAATCCACGGTGGGCTCAAAAGACGCGGGTCTCGGCGAAGTCATGTCATTTTGAATTTCATCAAGGGTATAGCCGACGGCAAGCAAACTGGAAACTTTTGCTATGGGAAAACCGGTGGCTTTTGAAGCAAGCGCCGAAGAACGGCTCACGCGCGGATTCATTTCTATAACGACCTGCCTTCCGGTCTTCGGATCAACGGCAAATTGTACATTCGCCCCGCCGGATCTCATGCCAACGGCTCTCAAAATTTTAAAAGAATCGTCTCTCATTTTCGCGTATTCTTTTGCCGTCATCGTCATTGCAGGAGCAACAGTTATAGAATCGCCCGTATGTACGCCCATCGGATCAAAATTTTCTATGGAACATATAACTATGCAGTTATCCGCTAAATCGCGCATAACTTCCATTTCCATCTCTTTCCAGCCCAATACCGACTCTTCGATAAGGATCTCGTTAATCGGGCTTGCCTGTATGCCGTTTGAAGCTATTTCAATAAACTCGTCTTTTGTAAAAACCATTCCGGAACCGACTCCGCCCAAAGTAAAAGACGGGCGGACTATGCACGGAAAACCTATATCTTCGGATATTTTTAAAGCCTCGGAAATATCATAAGCATATCCGCTTTTGGGAAGATCCATGCCTATATCCTGCATAATTTTGCGAAACATTTTTCTGTCTTCAGCCGCTTCAATAGTTTTAAAATCCGCGCCGATAAGTTCGACTTTATGTTTTTCCAAAATGCCTTTTTCAGAAAGAACGACCGCGAGATTTAACGCAGTCTGCCCGCCTAATGTCGGAAGAATGGCGTCCGGTTTTTCTTTTTCAATAATTTTTTCAACGATTTCGGGGACAAGCGGCTCAACATATGTTGCGTCCGCAAATTCGGGATCGGTCATGATCGTCGCGGGATTAGAATTAACAAGAACGATTTTATATCCCTCTTTTTTCAGCGATTTTATCGCCTGAACTCCGGAATAATCGAATTCGCAGGCTTGGCCTATCACTATCGGGCCGGAACCTATGATAAGTATTTTTTTAATATCCGTTCTCTTAGGCATTTTTTTTCACCATCCCGAAAAAAGATTCAAACAAATATGAAGTTTCAGACATTGCCGCCGACGGATAATACTGCACTCCGAACACCGGAAGCTTTTTATGCTTAAAACCCTGCGCCGAAGAATCAAAAAGATTCGTATGGGTTATAATAAATTCTTTGCTTTTTTCCAGAGAAGAAACGTCAAGCGTATATCCGTTATTCTGCGCCGTAATTTCAATTTTTCCTGTTTCCGTGTTTTTTACTGGATGATTAGCACCGTGTCTTCCGGTCTTATGCTTCTTAAATTCTGCGCCGTAAGCTTTGGCTATAGCCTGAAATCCCGCGCACACGCCGAAAACAGGCAAAGACGGAGATTGTTCAATTATTTCTTTAACGGCCGCGCCCGTCTCTTTTGAAACTTTTCCAGGGCCGTTAGAAAGAAATAACCCGTTTATTCCCGACTCTAAAACTTCTTTTGCCGTCACATCATAAGGAAAAACTATTATTTTAAAACCTTTGGATGCTATGCTTTTAAGAAAACTGTTTTTGCATCCGTAATCAATAATGCCTATAGTTCCCTCATCGCCCTGGCAATACACATATTTTTCTTTGCATGATACTTCCCGTATATATTTACCGTCGTCAATTTTTAATTCTTTCGCTTTTTCAACAAGCTTTGAAGGATAATCCCCAAAAAAAGAAATAACGGCTTTTAACGAGCCGTTATCCCTTATATGTTTTGTTAATGCTCCGGTATCGACTCCCTCGATACCCGGAGCATTGTTTTTTAGCATCAGCTCCTGCAGAGAAAACTCCGAAAGATGGCTTGAAATGACCGCGCTGCATTCTTTGACGATCACTCCCGACGAACAAACTTTTGCCGATTCATTGCCGTCCTTACTGCATCCGCAGTTGCCTATGTGCGGATGATTAAAACAGGTAATGCGCCCGAAAGATGAAGGATCAGTAATAATTTCCTGATATCCAAACACCGAAGTGTCAAATACAACTTCTCCAGCCGCTTCGTTTTCCGCTCCGAAAGATACGCCTTCAAATACTTTTCCGGACTCAAGAGCCAAATATCCTTTTTTTAGAACCATTTCACGCCCTTCCTTACTTCTATAGTTTCTTCCCTCTTTCTCCCGAGAGATATTAAATCGATCTGAGCGCCGACAAGTTCTTCAAGGCGTTTAACGTACTTTTGCGCGTTTCTAGGAAGTTTTTTAAAATCCGTAATGCCTTTTACTTTGCCTTTAAAACCCGGCATTTCTTCATAAACCGGTTTGCATCCCGCCTGAATTGTCCTCGATGCCGGCATTTCTTTATAAATTTTGCCTTTATATTTGTACGCTACGCATATTTTAATTTTATCTATCTCTTCCATACAGTCAAGTTTTGTAAGAATCAAATGTTTTATCCCGCTTACTCTCACGCTGTGTCTGACAATGACAGCGTCAAACCATCCGCAGCGTCTGGGTCTGCCCGTAGTCGCTCCGTATTCTCCGCCTTTTTCTCTGAGATATTCGCCCATATCGTCAAAAAGTTCGGCGGTAAAAGGCCCTTCTCCGACTCTTGTAGTATAAGCTTTTACCACTCCGAGAACTTTATCTATATTGCTTGGCCCGACTCCCGCGCCAGTACCAACGCCGCCGGCAATAGGGTTTGACGAAGTAACATAAGGATACGTTCCAAAATCAATATCCAGAAGAGTTCCCTGGGCGCTTTCAAAAAGTATTTTTTTTCTTTTCTTAATTGCTCCGTCAAGCATTAGGCTTGTATCGGCGGCAAAAGGCTTCAAAAACTTTGAAAGTTCTTTATGGTCTTTCAATATTTCATTTTTAAGATTTTTTATGTTGATGCCGCTTTTTTCAAGTATAGGAGCTTTTTCAGCAAGATTTTTTTCGAGCAGATCTTCAAAAACTTCTTTTTCGATATAATCTGTTATTCTTATGCCTATCCTTTTAACTTTATCGGCATAAGCAGGCCCTATTCCCCTTTTTGTAGTCCCTATTTTGATCTGTCCT
>JGI24702J35022_10000124_pt1 | contig 37614 bp, 48 predicted proteins | sample TergutTh196P4_FD_35022 | JGI IMG/M metagenome (IMG submission 35022) | reverse complement strand
TATTTTAAGACGCAGCGCGACGCCAGCGGAAATCTGATACGCGGCGTCGTCGACGAGCCTTTGATACTCGATAAGTTCAACCACATCCTGAGGCCCGATGTTCAGAAGGGGCTTATGAAAGATAATGTTCTTTTTGTTCCCAACCGTTCCTTCGTATCGTACTGCGGTATCGACGCCGTTGAGAATGAATTTGAAGTTCCTTTGATCGGAAGCAGGAATTTACTTCGGTCCGAGGAGAGAGGCGACGAGAGGGATTATTACTGGATACTTGAGAAGGCCGGTCTTCCTTTTCCGAAGAAGGTGGAAAGGCCTGAGGATATTGACGGACTGACGATAATCAAAGTGCACCATAAAGTGAAGAAACTGGAAAGAGGTTTCTTTACGGCGCAGTCATACGATCAATTCGTCGAGAAATCGACGAATCTCATAAAACAGGGTGTCATCGAACCGGATTTCATAAAGAGCGCGAGGATGGAGCAATATATCATCGGTCCCGTGTTCAATCTCGATTTCTTTTATTCGCCGCTTGAGGAGAAGGGCGAACGCATCGAGCTTCTCGGTATCGACTGGAGATTTGAAAGCTCATTGGACGGTTACGCGAGACTTCCGGCGAAGCAGCAGGTTGAGCTTGAGGCCGACGGCATACTTCCCGAATATACGGTATGCGGCCATAACTCCGCAACTTTGCGCGAGTCGCTTCTTGACAACGCTTTCGATCTTGCCGAAAAGTATGTGAAGGCCGCGGAGAAACATTACTCGCCCGGGATCATAGGTCCGTTCTGCCTGCAGACGTGCGTTGACAAAGACCTTAAATTCTTCATTTACGACGTGGCGCCGCGCATCGGCGGCGGCACGAACGTCCATATGGCCGTTGGCCATCCCTACGGAAATGCGCTGTGGCGCAAGGAGATGAGCACCGGAAGAAGATTGGCGATGGAAGTAAGAAAAGCGATAGAACAGGAACGCGTTGACGAGATCGTCACATAAAAACGGGCAGAATGTTTATTTACATTACTTCAATGCATGTATGATAACGAGGGTTCAAATGTCGCTGTTAAAAAAGATGTGCGTGCTTGCGATAGTTGCGGTCGCATTGCTCATTCCTGCGGTTGCGATATCGGAGAACGCGTCCGGGGACGCAATGCTTTACGACGGAAGCGTTCGTCAGACGGGAGGATTCGATGACAGAACGAACGGTACGATAAGCGTGCGCGTAAGCAACAGCGATACTTCCGTTCCAGTTACCGTTAACGTTACCATCAGAGATCCGGTATCAGGCGCTGTGTACATCAGCGGACGGGCGGTCACCGTGCCGGCAGGGTATGACAGCAGGGATTTCGGGTTCTCGTTCAGGATCGGTTCCCCGGGAACGTATCATCTTATTGTTGAGATATCCGGCGATGATGCTGCCGAGGTCGAATTCGCCCAGTCGATAGACATTGAGGTCGGAAGGTCCATCTGGAGCAACACATGGACGTATATTGCAATAGTGATTGTCATCATAGTCATCCTTATCGCAGTGTTCCTTAAGATGCGCGGTGCCCCGAAAGCAGACAGCGCGGGCGCGTTCACGGCCATGGAAGAGGAGCGCAAAGCTGATCGTAAAAAGACGGGAACGGACAGGGAAGAGTATAAAGGCAGATCAAAAAAGTAACGGCAAAAGCATTTTACTTTATTTGTTATTCACGAATATATGAGACTGATCGATCTCGGCGTCATGACACCGGAGCAAAGCGTCCTTGTCGAGAAAGTACTCCTTGATTCGTATAACGGAACGGATACATTATTCTTTTATTCGCGGGACAGACCGTGCGTCTCTGTCGGCAGGTTCGGGAGCATCGAGGACACCGTCAATTCGGAGTATGTGCGGGATAATGATATCGCTGTCGTGAGAAGGATAAGCGGAGGAAGCAGCATATATTCCGACGAGAACCAGATAACATATTCGCTGATCGCGTCCAAGAGCGGTCCGATGGGATCACGTAACGATTCCTTCGGGGCTGTCGGCAACGCCGTCACGCTTTCGCTGATGTCCCTCGGGGTGCGTGGCGAGTTCAAGCCGCCGAACGATGTTCTCGTCAACGGAAAGAAAATATCGGGGAGCGCCGAGGTCAGAACAAAAAACGCGGTGCTGCACCACGGCAGCATAATTTTGGACGTGGATAACGAAAGAGTGTCGTCAGCGCTGACCGACACGAAAGAACGGTCATATGACGGCCTTACATCGGTAAAAGAATGCATCGGGCGCATACCGTCCAGGGACGAAATGGCCGGTGCGCTGACATACGGTTTCTCCGGGATCTTCGGCAATGTGAGAAAAGGAAAGCTCACAAAAGAGGAGGCTGAATGCCTGAACGGGTCAGGTCTTCTTCTTGTTTAGGTCGTTCATGTCAAGCAGCGCAACTTCCCTTCTGTCCATGAAGAATCCTGCTTTCTTGTGAAGCATTATCGATATCACGTTATCCGGCTGTATCGCACTGTGCGCCACGGCGGCGCCCTGCTTCCTGCCTTCCTCGATCACCGTTCTCAGTAATTTGTATCCTATGCCGTTGCGCCTGTAGTAAGGGTGAACGCCCATGTTCTCGACCCAAAGCAGATTCTCTGTGTTGTAAACGTGGTGGACCATCTGCGCGAATATAAAACCAAATATCTCGTCATCTTCAGCAGCAACAAAGCTCAGACCACCTTCCATATATGCTGTGAAGGAACGTGAATTGCTTGCGCCGAGATTGTCCTTCCATTCTTTAGGTAATTCGTCCCATTTGTTCTTCAGGTCCTTTTCAAAGTATTCTTTTATGCAAAGTATCTCTAATTCTCGAATTTTCACGAGGTCCTTCATCTTTATCGGACGTATGAGCATTACATCTCCTCCGGAGCGCCTATCCCCAGATAGCCGAGGATGTTCCTCAGCACGGTCCTTGTGCATTCGACGAGTGTCAAACGGGCATCCCTCGCGTCGCCCGAATTAAGAACGGGCACCGCGGCATAGAACTGATTGAATGCCGACGCCACCTCGTGGCCATACGCCGGCACAAGATGTATCTTTCTTTCTTCCCCGGCCGCCCTTATTATATCGTAAAATCTGGACATTGTCTTCACGAGCTTCAGTTCATACTCGTCCGTGAGCTTTGACGCGTCCGCCGTTCTTTTGAATTCACCGGCTTTGCGAAGTATGCTGCACGCCCTCGCGTACGAGTACTGAAGGAACGGGCCGCTGTTGCCATCGAAATTCAACGCGTCAGACCATTTGAACACGAATTGCTTCTCCGGCTGTATTCTAACGATGTTGTAACGTATCGCGCCTATGCCGACTGTTCTTGCGATCTCTCTCATCCTCTCTTCCGGAAGGTCCGAGCGTCTTGTTCTTATCTCATTGTACGCGTACTCCGTCGATTCGTCGATAAGATCGTCCAAATAAACAACAACGCCCTTCCTGGTGGACATCTTTCCCTCAGGTAACGAAACGAAAGAGTAGAACATCGGTTCCGGCATCTTTTTCTCGTTGAGTATCTCCAGTGCGCACATAAGCTGCTTGCTTCCCAGTTTCTGGTCCTCGCCCAGTACGCCGATCACTCTGTCATATTCCGATAGTTTGTGCCTGTGGTACGCGATGTCGCGCGTTGTGTATAACGTTGTACCGTCGCTTCTTGTGAACGTGAACTTCTTGTTCGTTCCGTGCACGCCGAAATCTTCAAGATCAAGATACCACGCGCCATCGTCTTCCTTACCGGCGTACTTGGATGTTTTTAATTCATCGACCGTTCTTTTCGCACTTCCGTCCTCGATGAATCTTGATTCCCATGTGTATACGTCCAGTTTAACGTCTATGTCCGATAACGTCTCATTGAGGCCGCCGAGCATCCTTTCCGTTGTCCTTCTCACTCTTGATATTACATCGGGATCTCCGCTCTCGAATCTTCTGAGCATCGATGATATCTCGTCCGCGACGTCCGGACGGGATTCCATCATCCTGTTCGCGAGACGGTAATACGGCACAAGAGCATGATCCGCTTTCTCGCGGTCCGCTTTCTCGACCTCTTCCGGTGATATGTTATCGATGCCCCATGTCAATATGACCACTTGCTTGCCTACGTCGTTCACATAGTATTCCGTGGTAACGTCGTACCCGCATCCGGAAAGACATCTTGCCAGCGTGTCGCCTATTATGGGATTCCTCGCGCGGCCTACATGTATCGGCCCGGTCGGGTTCGTGGACGTATGCTCAATGTTCACTCTTTTACCATTTGACGGCAGGCGCCCGTATGTTTCTTTTTTATCAAGTATGTCGCTTATCGTTCCGTTCATCAGTGCGTCCCGGGACATCGTGAAATTAAGATAACCGCTGACCGCCTGCACCTTCGCTATCGTTCCTTTTATTACGATGTCTTTTGCCAGCGAGGCTGCTATCTCGGCCGGCGGTCTTTTCATTGCCTTCGCCAATGTGAAACACGGTACCGCAAGATCGGCATTGTCCGCCGACGGCATCTCCGTGACGAACGGCTCATCGCATCCCGCCTTCCGTAATGCGTCCCTCACCGCTTCCGTGACGTCTTTTCTGAACGTATCCATTATCATGGTCACACCCTGTACCTCAGTATCGCCGCGATCCCGCCGAACGCCTTCATGAGCATCTCGCCTTCCTCGGAATCGGCGCTAATTATCTCCACGCTTGTGCTGAACTTGTCCGCCAGCTCGAAGAAATCGTCCACCAGATCGACGTCGTTCACTATCTCTGCGTACGAACCGCATTCTCTGCATTCGATCTTCTCCGGCTCGGCTGACGACGTGAACGCGTAACTGTGGCCGTTCTGGCATTTTACATATATACGGCGTTTGTTCAGGCCTTCCGACAAAAGCAGTACGTCCGCTGCGCCCGCTTCCGTGGCGTCACGGACAACTTCCTCGCCGTACGCCGACAGTCCGCCGTCCGCGTTGCGTATCTCGGTGAGAAGGCGCTGTATCAGTTCCTTCTCACGCATCAGTTCAATATCAGTTATCGCCGACCTTGCGTTCTCCACGAGCTCGCGAAGCCCGTACTCGTCCGTATATCCGGTGTCGAACGTATCAACGACCTTTTTCTGAAGCTCGTGATGCAGATATCCTTCTTTAACAAAATAGTCCTTCGTTGCGCCCGGTCCGCCTATCAGAAGGCCTATCATCTCCGGCCTTTCAAGGAACGCTTCCGTCGCGTTGTCAGCTATTTTTTTGAAGAACTCGTGCGCCGCTATTTCGATCAGACGTTCAAAACGCTGCTGCGACTGTCCGCCCTGACGGTGCTTCCTCGGCACCATCGAATCGAAGTTCTTTATTATCATGACCTTACTGCCGGTAAGCAGCCCGAGCGTCGCCTCGGCCCTGTCCAGCGTTATGAGACCGTATGTCTTCTTGTCCAGTAACATTCCGAGAAGCGGTTCGGTATAGAACTGCGAATCGCATCTGTAAAAGAACGTCGTCACCGCCTCCGGCGGTTCCAGAACGTATTGGACCATTCTTGTCTGATCGCCCGCGCGGGGTATCTCGCCGCAGAAGATCACGATACCGTGCGGAGGAGGGGACTTATATGTTCTGAGACGTGACATTATTGAATCTATCGCCCCTTGAACATTCTTCATCGTCGATTTCGATTTGATGTTCGATGACTGCGAATATTCGTTCCTGAGATATGCCATCACGTCGGATATCTGCTTCGACGGAGGTATGTACACCGATATCAGCTCGGTGCCCCTCCCTCTGAGATCGACTATCTCCTGCATCGCCTTCTTGAAATCGTACCTCGCTCTCTCCGTCGAACTCCTCTCGTCCATGCAAAATCGACCTATGGGTTTTTTAAGAGGGAGAGAGACTCTGGTAATAAAAGTATTGGTGATATCGTGGAAAAAGTTGTTGTGTCGATAGGTGGCTCCGTTCTCATACCTGATGATGACGATCATTCATACATAATGCGTCTCGCCGCTCTCCTCAGGGAGGTTTCGAATGATGTTGATCTTCTCGTTATATGCGGCGGCGGCAGGGTTGCGAGATATTACACGAACACGGGAAAGAAAATAGGCGGGACGACGCACCAGCTTGACCTTTTGGGAATAGGCGCCACGAGGCTGAACGCCGAACTGCTGAGGATAGCGCTGGGGGATGCTGCTCACGATACCGTTCCGTTAACGGTGGATGAGGCGGTCAATGCATTCTCAGGCGGCAGGATAGTTGTCATGGGCGGCACGGAACCCGGCCACACGACGGATGCGGTCGCCGCGATGGCCGCCGAAGCGATCGGATGCAGAAGGATCGTCAACGCAACGTCCGTGGACGCCGTTTACTCGGACGATCCTAAAATAGACCGCAACGCGAAACGTTACACACACCTTACCCTCGGTGAACTCAGTAAAATAGTTTATGATGAGCACGGCGCCGGACGCTCGTCGGTGTTCGACCCGCTTGGTGTGAAGCTCGCGATGCAGAACGGTAACGACATCTTAATGGTCAGCGGGCGCGACCTCGCCGAAGTTAAGAACGCCATACTCGGAAAAAAGATAAAGGGGACGACGGTCACTCCCGGATGACGTCAAGGTCCGCCGAGCTTATCGTCTCGAGACCGCATGATATCACGACATCTGTGATGCGTTTTGCAACCGCGCCCTTCATTGACCTTTTGTGCACGTACGCCGTCTTCGTACAGCTTTTTTCCGCGGCCTCGCGGACCATTCTTGCAACATCCTCATCATCGGAGTTCGCGAACGCATACTCCGGGATCATGTGCCCTATGTTCACCTTATACTTCAGCGCGACCTCGGTGAACCTCGGAGCGTAATGCCCGCCGCCTATCCCTATCGCGCTTATGTGATCGTTATCCTCCTTATTCAGCAAGGCATCAGCAATTATATTCGCCGCGGCCCTGTTGTTCCATTGCGTCTCGTCACTTCCGATCTCAACGAACGCTGACGGTACGTTCACCCACGGGCCGTGGTGCGTCACCTCGAATGACACTCCGAACCCTTTCGTATCGGATGACGCCAGCCCTTTGAGGATACCGGTCATCGTCCTCGGCGCCGCCTTTACGAGCGTGCGCGGCCTTCCTCCCAGATCGGCATCATGAAAGTTGCCTATCGGGTGCACCGTGAGCGTCGGTATCCCCGAGGACGACCTGTGCCTTGACAGGAATATCATCTCCTCGGCGTCAACACCTTTCTTTACAGCGATATCGTCAACGTTATCGGCGTATATGTGCATCTCCGGTATCGTGATCATCGCCGTGTCGTCATGATACAGTATGCCGTCGGTATCATCCCATTCCGCCGACGCGATGAGCGCGTCGCGTATGTTCACCGATGCGCTGTCTGCCGCGCTGCATATGAAAAGCCTCCGTACCACGAATACATAAACGATTCAATGCACTTAAGACGTACCGTCGGTGACGTTCGGACCGCCGGATGCTTTGTGCCAGCTACGTTATTATTGTATACACACTATATTTTATATATTAATTCATCTTGATATTCGGTGATGACCAGATTAACGATAGCGGAAAGGATATTGCTCCATCTCAGCAGGTACGATCTCGTGGACGAAGATGAATTCGACATCCCCTGGGACCTTACGCAGGACGGTATAGCGTCGTCGCTCAGGATAACGAGGGCGCACTCCTCCATCGAACTGAAAAAGTTAAGGGAATGCGGGAAGGTCGCGGAACGTCAGAAGCATATCAAAGGCGGCGGGGTGAAAAGAAAATCATACATGCTCACATCGATCGGCATGGAAGAGGCCGACCGTCTCAAAGGCGCCGCGGAAAAGGACGGCATCGATATAATGCCGATGCTCGACATGAGAAGATGCGACCCGCGGACGCTGTGGGACTCGGTCGGCGCCGATGACCGCGATGTTCTCGGAACGGCGTGCGTCATCCGCTGTCCGGTGCCCCGCGCAGAGCTCCCGTATACTTCGAGGCCTGTGATGCCCGTGGACGTTAACGGAATGACGGCGCTGAGCGACATCGTTAAGAAGAATGTGCTGTCCGTTGCGAACGATGAGCAGATACGCAGATGGCACAGCGCCGCGTCCGATCACTGGCTTGACAAGGATGACGCGCAGGAGCGCCTTTATCATCTGGTGCACGCGGGAAGGATAAAAGATGCGTGCAGACTGATCGCCAATGAAAAAGAAAGACTGCTGTACAACATAAACGACGATCTCTGCGACACGCTTTCGATGATCGGCGTTCCCGACAGATATATCGCTGATGTTGTGCCCGTGATAATAACGGCCGCCATCGAATCCGGGAACATCAGGAAGGCCGAGGAGATGATATCCGTCCTGAAGGAAAAGGATACTGAACTGGGGTTGCTTTATTCCGCCGACCTTGAGATGAGCAGGGGCAACCATTCCGCCGCCCTTTCACTGATACGGACGATGGGAAGGACGAACAGGTCCGAGGTCATCCTCAGAATGGCCGGCGCGCTCGGATCCCTTGGAAATACGAAAGAGGCGATGGCGCTCCTTGAGTCTATGAAAGATGATCTCATACGGTCGGGGACCGTTGAGGGCCTTGACCGCCTGTACATAAAGATGGCCGGCGTCTCTTCCGCGGCGGGCGATCATGACTCGTCGGTGAAATATCTCACGAAGGCGCTGGGCGTGGCCGGCAGCGGCGGAAGGAAGAAAATTTATTCATTACTTTCCACGTCCTATAACGCCGTCGGGATGCCGAATAAAGCGAAAGAGTACGCATCAATGGCACAATGATCAGAAGATCGTATTCTTCCTGAGAAGGTCCATGTCGCTGATGTAAAGGTCGCGTATGTCCTTTATGTTCCATTTCAGCATCGCCAGCCTCTCGAACCCGAAGCCCCATGCCAGCACGGGATATTTCACATTGAACGGCGCCGTGACCTCCGGCCTGAATATGCCCGCGCCTCCGAGCTCCATCCACTTGCCGTTGAAGAACACCTCTATCTCGAGCGAGGGCTCCGTGTACGGGAAATAAGCTGGTCTTATCCGTATCTTATCGAATCCCATTCTTCCGTAGAACCCTTTCACAAGAGATACAAGCATGTCGAAATCGCCCTTCTCGTCAACGATTATCCCCTCTATCTGAGTGAACTCCGGAAGGTGCGTCGCGTCTATCGATTCGTTCCTGAATATCCTTGATAACGAGAACACCTTTACCGGAGGGTCGGGATGCGCGGACAGGTGCTTTATTGTGTTGACGGTCGTGTGAGTCCTCAGGAGCGCCTGCTCTGCTTTCTCGACAGACCACGTCCCTCCCCATCCTGCCGATCCGGTACCGCCGCCCGTTTCATGAATGTCCTTAACTTTCCTTACAAGCCCGGCGTCATCGATACGGATAGATGAAGGATCACTCAGATAGAACGTGTCCTGTATGTCCCTTGCGGGATGGTCCTGCGGTGTGAACAGCACGTCCATGTTCCAGAACGCCGGCTGTACGTACTCCTCGTCTATCTCGGTGAAGCCCATCTGCACGAATATGTTGCGTATCTCGTCGGCCAGCCGCGACAGGGGATGCTTCTTCGCAGGGAACGCGGAGGGGGCGAACGTCTGAACGTCATATCTTCTGAACTCGGCGTCCTTCCATCTGCCGCTCTGTATCAGTTCCACAGTAAGCTGCGTGACCTCCTCTTTCACTTCTATGCCCATTTTTATTATCTTTTTGCCCAGATCGGTAAGGGATATCGAACGTTCCGTTATTATCTTCTCATCTATCATGCCCTGTCTGCCCTTCAGGTCCTTTATCACGGATATGTCAGCGTCGTTCTCGCTGACCGCGCCTTTCGACATCCTTTCAAGCATTTCTTCGTCCTTCATCTTCCCTGTCAGAGCGGCCTTCCCTTTGTCGGTAAGCGTTACCGTCCTTTCTTCATCCTTGGAGATGTCCGCCAGTCCCTTCCGCTTGAGCCAGCCCACGGCGATCTTATCGTCACCGCCGGGAAGGCATGACGCAAGCTCCGCCATACCGATCGATCCTCTGTCGCCGATGGCGGCCAGCGCTCTTCTTTCCGGAAGGCCTTTCGAAATTATTCCCTTATCGATCATAACATAAAATTTCGATGAGCTTTCGTCCATCCTCACAAGCCCTTTCGATGAGAGCCATGACGCGGCGCCCATCACTTCCACCTCAATATCGAACGTCCTGGAAGCTATGAGCTCCGCAGGCGTTACCGTCCCGGTCTCCTTCAGTGCAAGAAGCAGTCTTTTTTCGTTGTGGCTGAGCCCATCGCGGATCTCGGACGTGTTCATCTGTTCACCGTATCTTTTTCATGATAATAACGTTCACCATCGGAACCCTTCGTACGTCATATCATTTATGACGTCCTTCGCCTTCTCTCTTTTTTCCTGATGCTTCTCCAGGAACACATTTATCTTTTCTGTCAGCGCGGCCTTGCATTCGCCGCAAAGTATCCCGCCGCTCCTGCATCTCGCCGTGAGTTCGTTCAGCTTCGCGTCATCGTTCTCGAATAAATAATAATTATATTTGAAAACGGCGCACACCTCCGGATTGCCGCCTTTTTCCCTTTGTTCGTCAACTGACACACAGCCACCGGTGAATGCCTTTCCCACTTTCTTTTTGACCTCTTTTGCGTTATCCGTCGTATATATCGTTGACATCGGGTCTGACGATGACATCTTGTCCGCTCCCCCCAGCCCGGGGAACATCTTGCAGTATATCTGGCACGGTTTCATATATCCGAGCGACTGGGCGACGTCCCTGCACGCCCTGAAATGAGGATCCTGATCGATACCGCACGGTATGAGACATGGAACGTTATGACCCGCTTCCTCCGACGCAAGGAACGCGGGCGCCGCCTGCATCGCCGTGTAGAACAATGAACCGATGTTCGTGGTGTTATCAAAGCCGAACACCGCCTTCGCCGTTGACAGGTTTATTTTCTTGGCCACCTTCAGCGCTATCGGGTATAACGTCCTTACATTCTCCGTATCAAGTATTATCTTTGTTCTCTTGGTGTCGAAGCCCAATGCGATCATGTCCAGCGCGTTCTCGTACGCCATCTTCCTTGTGTCCTGTAACGTCGCGTCCTGCTTGAATAAGAATTTCTCATCGTCCGTGAATTGGAATAACATATCAACGCTGAATACATCCTGCATCCATTTGTTGAACATCCACGGCATTATGTGGCCGAGATGCGTATGCCCCGACGGTCCCCTGCCTGTGTACAGCACGAATTTATTACCTTTTTCGTATTCGTCGAGTATTATGTTCATGTCCCTGTGCGAATAGAATATTCCGCGCCGGAGCATCATGTGCGGCTCCCCGTGCCTTTTCATGCGCATCATTAACTTATCATCTATGGGCGTCGTTCCGAAACGTTCCGCCAACAGATCGTAATCTATGTCGCCCGTGACCTCCCACGGCGTCACCTTGAAGTCCCCTGCCATCGGAACCTCATAAGGAACATTCCTTTTAAATCTCTTCCCTGCTGCGCACAATATTCTTATTAACCGCTACGTATTCCGCCGGTATATGTGGAAGATATTGGGAACGGATGCGCTTTATGTTGAATTTGCGGACGTCTGGAAGGAACGTATCACTGAGATCGTCTCCGAAAAGGATGACGGCGGCCGATTCGCAGGTCTCATGAAGGACGCTTCCGTCACTTACATCATGAACGGTTCGACGGAAGTGCATACATTCATCGCTGAATTGCCGGAAACGGTCTCCAAGGANGATATACAATTCCTTGCCGATNCNNTCCTGGACGTTGCCAAGACGTTCGGATCGCCGTTCGTTTCCCTTAATGACCGGTATGAGAAATGCCAGGTGATNTTCACCACCGAGAAAGAACCGGAGATACTCGGNCAGGATAAAGCGGAAGGCTTCTCCGCCGGTGCTGTGTTCGCGCCCATAATCGAAGGGTGGGGCGGCGCCGGAAGGAAGAACGAACCGTTCATGTAAATAGGACGAGAACACATACAAGGGATGCACATACAGGGGATGCACATGCCGAAAGAGGATGAGAAATTGGACCTCCGTCCGGTGCTGAAGGGCTGGGCGCTCATGTTCACAGTGATGTTCATGCCCGGCATGTTCTCCAGAATGGTGTACAACATCGGGAAGAGCGATCCCATCACGCCGCTGTTCTCCGATGCAAACATCGCTTTGGCGCTGCTTACGTTCATGCTCGTCGCTTTGCCGGTGCTGTGGTTCATAGAGAAGTGGTTCGCGGTGATACCGTCAAAGAATCAATGCTACGTGATGATCTTCGTCTCACTGGGCATAAGCTATCTTGCGGGATATCTGGCCGGCGGGGCGCCGCTGATGTCCGCCGTTCTTTTTATGTCAGCGATAGGCGTCGTCACGATATGCGTTCTCAGGCGTTACGTATGGTACGTGGACGACCTTTGGATATTCTCCCTGATAGCGACAAAATGATCATATGTCGCCGAGGTCGCTCGTATCACGCTCCGGTGTTCCCGGCTCTTCCGCTTTACGTTCGGCGGTGTCATCAAGCTCCGCCGTTATGGGGACGGGTCGGAACACTTTCCATTTCGTGACCGCGTCGTCGACGAACGCGCTCTCGAAGAATGAATAGAATATTATGCACGAGGCGGCAACGACGATCATGTTGAAGACCACGGACGACGCGATGAACCCGAGCACCACGTAAATATCAGTGTGCGTCGCCGCTATCAGTATGAACACCGCTATCGCGAACACGGGTATCGCCATTCTTCTTAACGTTTCCACAGCGCCGCCGTACAGCGAGAAATCGCGATAGTTCGTTGTTATTCTGACGTTCAGTGATTTGAACGGCGTCCACGGCAACACTACCAGAGGAATGAACATTATCAGCGAGAACACAAATATCGGCGCCTCGTATAATTTCACGTCGTTCATGAACGCCGGGTTCATCGACAGATATATCCATAATGCGACGCCCACGAGGAACGCGAAGAACATCGTCCTCAGCATCTCCCCGAACGGTATCCCGGACCTTTTGAGGTTGTAGTCCATTGTTATCTTTCTTGTGTCGATGTCCGGAGGCACATTGAAAGCAAATATCATCAGCCGTTCCCAAAGGCTCAGCTTTTGTTTTATATTGGCGTATTCGACCGCCGATATTACCGAGAAGAACAGATATCTCTGAAATACGACCGCAACGGAAACCACGCCTACACAGCCGACAAGCAGGAACGCCACGAAGAACAGCACCAATAACGGCACTTTCAGGAAGAACAGTATCACCGGCACAGCTATTGCGGCGAGCAGCGCCTTCCACATTCCTCCGTGCACATACGTCACAAGACCGACTATCAGGAACGGCACCGAAAGTATCGGCAGCGCACCGGCAAGCTCCATCGTCTCAGTGTATATCAGTATGAAGAATGCAATGGCGCACAATATCATCGACGCGACAAAGATGAGGAACATTGCCCTGTCCTCCCTTCTTACCATCGACAGCTCTGAGACATGCGCATTCCGTTTTATGAAACGCTCCTTCATGATATCATCCCATCCATACCCTGATGCCCGTTTCCGCCCTGTCCCCTCTGAAGACACCTATGACAAGCGTCATCGTCCCTTTTTTTGCGATCTCGAGAGGACCGATCGTATCACACAGTATGGAATCCCTGAATTTAACACATGTGCCGCTCTCGTCCGATAATGCTATGTCCACGGGCGCATCCGAATTCACGGAAATGAAAAGTTTTCCCTGTCTTACGTTCAGCGGGAATGTCTTCACGTTCCTGTACGCCCCGTCGGCGGACGGGTCGAACTCGCCTATTGTTATCGTAATGTCAAGGATCTCATTCTTCCTGCGGAACATGATATCACAGCTATCGCGTCAGTCCCTCAGCTCTTCGATGTCCGTCGAGAACTTCCACATCCTCGGGTACGTGCCGGCGTCCATCAGAACTCTTGACACGCTTACCGCCTTTCCCTGGGATGTTGCCATTATTTTCGATGAGGACATCATCATAGTTCCCAATGCCACCAGTTCGCCGCGCGTGGTCATAAGAGCAACGAGCGCGTTCTTCCTTATGTCGTCGTCAAGCATGTGAATGCCCTGAACATTAAGATCGGCGCCGTGGCATACCGCGTCCACTGCGCTCGCCTTCACTATTATTTTAGGTAAAGGTTCCACGAGCGATTCCATCGGTTTAACTATATTCCTTAACCAATCCTCGCGTCCGTGCTGCTGCCAGAATATATACGAGTCTTTGAGATCGAACAGCGATGCCGTAACGCTCTCGTTCATCGAACCGGATCTCGTTCTTCTTAACTCGGCCATGCTGGCGCCGCATCCGAGCGCCTCGCCGATGTCCGTGCACAGCGTTCGTACATAAGTACCTGCGTCGCATGATATCCTGAACAGTATATCTCTTCCGGATATCTCCAGTATCTTCAGCTCTGATACCGTCCTTATTCTCAGCTGCCTTTTCACGGCGGACCTCACCGGCGGGAATTGATATATCTTACCGATGAAACGCTGAAAGACCTCTTTTATCCTCTTTTCGTCGCGGTCCCGGTGCAGCCTCATCATGCATACGTACTCTTTATCCGATGAAAGGACTAGGTCGGTCAGTCTCATCGCTTTCCCGAGGCAAAGCGGCAGCACACCGCTGACATTCGGGTCAAGCGTCCCGCCGTGGCCCATCTTCCCGACGCAGAGCGCGTCCTTCGCCCACGCCGTGACCTGATGCGACGTCGGTCCCGCGGGCTTGTCAAGAGCGATCACGCCCGCTTCCAGGAGTTCGCCGACGCTTCTGTCTGACGGTCTCTTTCCCCATCTGTCCGACATTGCGTTCTCGTCCTTCACAAGCATCCTGCCGCCTCCAGCGCATTGATTATGATCTGCACAACACCGTCCGGATCGATGTCATCGGTATTGATGATCAGATCGTACACGCTTTTATCGTTGATATCGATACCGTAGTACGCCTTATACCTTTTTTCTTCGGACGCCTGCCTCTCCTCCGTTTCCTTAAGCGCCTCTTCGAATGTCTCGTTGTCCCGCATCCCTATCCTGCGGATGCGCACATCGGGGCTTGCGTCCAGATATATGCGGAACGCCGGTATTCCGTTCCTCGACAGCATATGCGCCGAAAGCCTCGACTCGAGGATGACGTTATCGTTCTCCCTCGCTATCTCAAGCAATCTTGAGTCGATCGTCTCATCTATCGAAAAATCTTTTTCCGCTATATCGCCGAGCTCGGATAACGAGATGTTGCGTTCTTCCGCTATCTCTCTGAATATTCTGCCGAAGACAACAGCCCTTAAAGATAATATTGACGAAAGACGGTCGCAGACGGTCGTCTTCCCGGAACCGGGCGGTCCGCTTATTGTGAGCCTCATGCGATCTCTGTTCCGTCTATCTCCTCGAGACGTTTCTTGAACTTGAACCATCTTATAAGACGGCTGAGTATCTGCCCGAAGGGCATCGTGATGAGCATGTATATCAGTATCCATACCGGGAAGAGTATCCTTTCCGTTACGTCCACGTTGTCCGCCCACGGGACGGAGACCAGCACCAATGACGGGTCGAGGCCGTCAAGGAATATCCACACCCATGAGATTATCGGTATCACGATGAGCATCGTTATCGGCATCGTCTTCATCATCTTCATGCTTGATTCCATCGATTTGGACATCATCGCCTGCTGCTGTTCGGTCAGTTTTTTAATTTTGTAGAGATTGTTCTCTATCCTTGCTTTACGAAGCTCGGCGTTGAAGGCGCTCATCTCCCTCTGGTTCCTGGTCTGCGTGACAGTATCTGACATTAACGTTCGTATAATGGTGCTTATACCGATCATTATCATTCCCGCGAGGATCAGAGTTATGATCACATAATTTCCGTGGAAACCTATAAGCGGTTCGAATACAATGCCGACCACCCCTCCCACAGCTTTTCTGACGGGTTCCATGAACAGCGCGATGATCAGCACCATCGCGATCATCATGAACATCAGCTGCGACTTCTGCGGCGGATTTATCCCTGCGTTCACTGGTTGATCTGCCATATCACTCCTCTCCGAAGAATCCTCTCATTACCGGATGCATCTCCATCATCTGTTCGCGCCCCATCGCCTCATAGAACTGTATCAGGATACCTACGGTTAAAAGTACCCCTGTGCCGCTTGCGTTGCCCGTCGTCCCTATGAGGTCCGCGCCGGCGGCCAGCGCTCCCACTATCGCACCCGATAAGACCGTCACTATCGGTATGTATCTGTCGAGCACTCTCCTTAGCACCCGTGGGTCACGCCGGAAGCCCGGTATCTGCATACCGCTCCTTTGGATCTGATTCGCAACGGACTCGGCGCCCATGTTGGTCGTCGATATCCAGAACTTCGCGAACATTATCGAACCCAGCACCATCACCGTGAAATAGATGACAACACGCATCATCTGCTGTATAGGCCCGTGCAAAGCATCCCCGTAATTCCCGGGGTCCAGTATCGGAAGCAGCCACGATGTAAGGCCGGTCGGCGCTGATACGTACCACGCGAAGCCTCCGGCCGCGTGCGTCGTTCCCTCCTGGAAATAACCTATCAGGTCATTATGCCCTAAGAGCGGTATGCCGCTCAGTGTCGGATTTGTATAGAACAGCAGCGCGAACATGCTTATGTTCGCTAACAAAGCTGCCATCAGTATCACAGGTATGTTGCTTGCATAGATCAGCTTGATCGGATACCTCCCGCGCGCTCCCCGCGCACTGCCGTGAGATAACGGCAACTCGATACGCGTCGATTCAAGATACGCGACCACCAGGAATATGCATACCGTCCCTATCAGCGCTATGAGCGGGTTCGGACCGCCGAGCATCAGAAGCTCGTAACCGCCGTTGGCGATGTCCCCCGAGCTCATATTGCTCAGCAGATATATCGTCTTAGGAATTGTACCGGCCGGAAGATTGGACATACTTACAGCGCCTGCGCTGACAGGGTTCCAATTTACCGTCCCCGTGAACAGCGCTTCTGATACGCCTGCGGCTATGAACAACGAGATACCGCTGCCTATGCCCCATTTTGAGACAACTTCGTCCATCAGGAAGACGATATACGAGCCTACGAACAATTGCAGGATTATCAGTATCTTCGCCCCTCCCGATCCGAACGCTGACGTGAAGTTCGCAGACGGTATCAGATAACCGAACACCTGCGGTACCGCCTCCACAACGATCATGATTATTACGAGCAGCTTAAGGAATGACTGATAGCACGCCTTGTCCTCTTTGTTCGTAAGGTCGAGCTTAATTATCTTTGCGCCGACGAACAGCTGCATTATGATGGACGCTGTGACTATCGGCCCTATGCCCAATTGCAGAAGAGAACCGGACGCGCCCGCCATGATCGTCCGGTACTGTGCGAAAAGATCTAACGTCTTCTCCTGGTCAAGACCGTAAATATATATGTTGGTCATGACGAAGTAAATGATGAGGATCAGGATGACCCACATCATCTTTGTCCTGAAATGCACGTGGCCCTCGGGCCTCGTGACGGCAGGCAGCCTGTCAGCGATAGGCTTGAACCTATACAGCAGGCTCTTGTTCTCCTCCATGCTTGTTGTCTCCGTTATTCCGCTACTGATCCGCCGGAAGCGACTATCTTATCGCGTGCCTGTGCCGATATCTGTGATACCGTAACGTTAACTGCAATATTAATGTCTCCCGTGCCCAACAGCTTGTCTATGCCCGCCGCGGTCAGGTCTATCGTATACGACGGACCGTCCTTTTTTGCGAATCCGAGGCTTACATAGCCCTCTAGCTGCTCCAACATATCTTTGATATTGATAATCCTATTGGCGGCCACGACGCACTGCGGTCTCTTGAAACCGCGCCTTCCGAAGTGCTCGCGGTCGTATTTCAGCATATGTATCCTCTTATGCTTGCCCAACCCGGCGTTACCGTGGCCTCCGATGATGCCCGCCCCTCTTCCGGATTTCTTTCCGCGTCCGTGCGTCCTCAGCCCTCTGAATTTCTTGGTCCTGCTTGGCATCTTATCACCTACAACATCCTTGCGATCAGTTCGTTGATCGCCCCGCCTCTGTACCCGAGCGCCCCGCCGCTGCGGTATGAGCGTTTTATCCCCTCATACCCCTTCTCCGGCGGATGGAGACGGAACACCGCTTTCGCGCCTTCCGTGTCCTTCATCTTATAACCGCTGTTTATGATGGCGTCGGCCATTTCGGCGGCGGTCGCGAATTCCGTGTTATTCTTAAGGTACTCGTCCGTTATTGACACATCTCCGGATAAACGTCCGCGCACGAGTATCATCTTCTCTAACGTTGACGGATCTATCTCACCCCACGTGATGTAATCTTTGGCTTTTTGCAGCATCCCTTTCGTGACGTCGTTCTCCGGCACGAGAACGCAATGATTCACCCTTGACAGGTTCATCAGTTCCATTGTTCTCCTTACGTCGACGTTGACGTCCGGCTGCCCGCGTACGCGTATGACCGCGAACATGCTCACTCCTCCCTGCTGACGTCCGTTTCGGCCACGGTAAGGCCGATCGGTCCGGAGACTATATTCAGACGGTCTCTCTGCGAATCGGTCACACGAACGCGTGTCGTTTCTTTCAGCGCTTCGAACGTCGCCAGCGCGTAGTTCACTTTTGTCTTCGTGTTACCTCTGGCGAAGCCCCACGAATCGCGCACCCCCGCCAGCGTTAACAAACTTTTCGCGACGTCGCCCACTGCCAGCGATATGCCGCGGGGCGCAGGTTTTAACGTCACGACGACGGAACCGCATTCTCCGCGCACCTCGAACGGCAGCGAGTGCGGCTGGGCGCAGCCGCATTCCCACGAGCCGCATCCTCTCTTTATTTCGATTATGTTCAGTTTTGCGTTATCGATGGCCTTTCTGATGGCCGGTCCGACCTCTTTTCCTTTGGCCCTTCCGATGCCCACGAATCCGTCGCCGTTGCCCACCACGCACGTCACCGCGAATCTTACTCTTCTTCCTGAGTCGGTCATCCTCTGCACCATGTTGAGGTCTATGACCTCATCCTTCAGTTCAGGTAACAGGATATCGACTATCTCAGCTTCGCGCAACGGAAGTTTCGTCGCGAGAGCGTTGCTCATCGTCGTGATCTCACCGTTGAGGACCATCTGCCCCAATCTTGTCTTAGGGATCCAATCCATCTTATTCAGCCTCCTTTGTCTTCTTCTTCGCAGGCGCCTTCGCCTTAGCATCCTTTGCCGGCGCTTTTCCGCCTGCTGCCTTCGCGGGTGCCTTTCCGCCTTCTGCTTTTGCGGGCGCAGCCTTCGCAGGTTCCTTCGCAGGTGCCTTTTCCGAGGGCCTCATTGTTCTTTTCCCTCCGATCGCGTTAAGCACGGCATCCACGTCCGCCGCGAAAGTTTCGCTGATATGCGAACCGCTTATTCTCTCATCCGCCGGAAGTACCCCTTCGCCGTGCGGTATCTCAAGACCTGCATCGACCATTCCCGCGACCGCCGCGAAAAGCACGGCGCCCTTGGACGGCGTCTGCATGCCTATGTCGAGCACCGCGTATTCGATACCCGCGTCCTTCGCCTTCTTCCCCGCGAGATGTCCCGTGAGGTATGCGGCGGGGATGTTGGAGCATGCGTGCTTCCACCCCAGCGTTTTAAGTTCTTTCGAGGTTGCCGATACCGCGATCGCGTCGCCGTCCATGCCGAACGATGCGAACTGTATCGTAACGTTCTTCGACGACCTTCTGACCACTGCCCTCAGCTCGCCGCTTGTCAGCAGTTTCTTTCTTATGTAGTAATCCGTACGGTTCTCCCTTCTTCTGCGGAACGGTACCTTGTATCTGGGTCCTGTCGCCATCAGATCTCCTCCTTCAAATGACCTTCGGATATCATGTGCTGCCTTATGTTCCTGCGGCTCTTGTACACGCCGCCCTTTGCCTTACGGTAATACATACGATATACCGACGGTGTTATCTTTCCTTCATCTCTTAATTTCTTGAGCTCGTCGCGTATCGGCCTTATCGTGGATATCCATCTCCTCTTGTCGGGGAGACGCGCGTTGTTGGTGCCCTTTCTGCTTCCCGGCCCTTTCCGTTTGCCTTTGGCCTTCTGGTTAAGCATATGCTTGACCCTTGACTTCGATATCCCTTTCTTCGGTCTCGCCGCTATGAGGCCCGACGCTATGGCCGTACGAATATCAGCTCTCGTGATGCAGTCGGCCGCCTCCTCCTCTCTCTCCGGGTCGATCCAGACGCGGTTCTCACCGCATTTGAGGACCTCCGCGGCCATTCTCTTCTGGTTGCTGAGATCCATGCTCACACCATCCTGTTCAGGACACGTATGCCAAGCTCATCGGCCCTGTCCTCTATGATTATTCTTTTCCTCGTTCCGACGGTTCCGCCGATGCGGACCGCCTGTTTCTTCGGATCGACGCTTTCGAGATCGTTCACGTTCGCAACGATCACTTCTTCGAAACCCGACGGATGAAGGCCTCTGGCCGCGGCCGGGCCGCGGTATCCTATCACGACCACCGGGGGACGACGATCAAGCTTTCTCTTCATCTTCGAGTGTATCCCTTTCGGTCTCCTCCACTTCTCTCCGAGCTTGGAGTACCGGAACCACTCCTGTCTTTTGAATGCCGGTCTCTTTCCGCTTATGAGCGCCCTCTTGGCAAGCGCATCCTTCGTCTCATCGCTGAGCTCCGGTTTTGCTTTGACGACGTACTCGTCCTCTTCGGCCGCTTCTACTATCTCCACGGCCGCTTCTTTCTCATTTTTCTTATCCTTAACGTCTTTGGCGTCCTTCGTTTCTTTCACGGGCTTCGCTTCTTTCGTTTCTTTCACGGGCTTGGCTTCTTTGGCCGGTGCCTCTTTGGCATCGGCCTTGCCGGCGTCCGCGCCTTCCAGCTCGGCCTTCCATTTATCGACGGTCTTCGGACCGACGCCGCTGAGGGTCTTGATCATTTCTTTTACTTTCGACTCGTCCGCCAGCGCCTTCTTCATGTCAGCGACGCTCTTTATGCCCATTTCCTCAAGCACCGCGATGTGCTGTTCCCTGAGGCCGGGAAGTTCTTTCAGTGATCTGACGCTCATTCTCTCACCTTGTGCGATTTGCCGACTATGTATATCCCGTCCTGGAATATCCTTCTGTCAAATCCTCTTCTGGACGTTGCCTTCTCGATGTTCGCCGCGGTCTGTCCGCACGCCTCGATATCGTTCCCCGATATCGTGACGTCGGCGCCGTTCACTTTGACCGTCGTCTTGCCTACTATCTCGGCTGTGCGCGGGTCCTTCCCGCCCATGTAGTTGTCTATCTGCACGTGCGTGCCTTTCACGGCGACCTTCATCGGGAAGTGCGAGAATACCACTTTCATGTGATATTCGTAACCTTCGGTCACACCTCTGAACATGTTCCTCAGGTGCGCCAGATACGTGCCGACCATCGCTTTCTCCTTAACTCGGGGATACTCGCATGATACCGTCACGATACCTTCTCCGATGACTATCTTTACGCGGGGGTGCGCGAAGTTTCTGCTCAGTTCCCCTTTCGGTCCNTTGACCTTGAATATGTTCCCGTCCTGTGAGACGGAAACCCCGCCGGGGACGGCGATGGTGCTTTCGATTTTCCCTGCTATTGTCATCTTTCTACCTCAATACACATACGCCAGCAGCTTTCCGCCGATGCCCAGTTCTTTTGCACGGGTGTGCGTTATCACGCCTTCCGTCGTGCTTATGATCAGTACACCGAAGTCCTGCGCCGGCAGGAATCTTGCTTCAAATTTCTCCAGATCGTTCACTTTGACCGAATACCTTGGTTTAATCACACCGCAGTTATTGATCGCTCCTTTCATCATAACGCGGAACTGTCCCGCGCGTCCGTCCTCCACGTACTCGAACTGACTTATGTAGCCGTGGTCCTGCATCACTTTCAGCACGCGGCCGATAAGCTTTGACGACGGATGTATCGTACACTCGCCCTTCCCTATCGAGGAGGCGTTCTTCATCACAGACATTGCGTCATTCAACGGGTCACTCTGCATCTTGTCTCACCTCACGAATATTTCTTGAACCCCAGCTCAGGGGCCATGTCCCTGAAGCACTGACGGCAGAGGTGCATCCCGTACCTTCTGATGATACCTCTCCTGCGGCCGCACCTTGTGCATCCTTTCGATCTTCCGAACTCTTTCTTGGGCTTCATTCGACCACCTCTATGCCGAACTTCTCCTTCATGAACCCTATCGCTTCGCTGCGGTCCATGCGGTGCCCTCTTGACACTTTCCTTCTGAGGATGGAACGCTGCGTAACGCGGTTGCCCGTCCTCCTGAGCACAACGCTCACATCCATTCCGAATATTCCTATCTCGGGATCATATTTCATTCCCGGAAAGTCCGTGTAATCGGCTATGCCGAACGACATGTTGCCCTCTTTGTCGAACGAGTACGAAGGTATGCGCATTTCCCTTATCTCTAACGCTCTGCCAAGGAACTCTTCGGCGATATTCCCTCTTAACGTCACCTTGCAGCCGAGCGGCATGCCCTTGCGTATCGCAAGGTCACGGTTGATCGTTCTCGATATCGTCTGCACGGATCTCTGACCCGTTACCATTTCGATGACTTTCTGCGCCTTCACCAGCCTCTCGCCCGCTTCGCCCACGCCGATGTTAACGACCACTTTCTCAACATGCGGGTCTCTCATCGAATTCATAGTACCTCGGCCTCCGGGAGTTTGATCGACGATTTGTTTACGCCGATCACGAAAACATTCTCTCTCACCGTTTCGGTACCGTCCTCGAACCTGACGACGTTGGACGCGGAACCTCTCCTTATAATGCATTCCGATATGACCGCCGTCCTTCCCGCGTGCGGCCCCTGGAATATCATCGCCATTGAGCCGGGCGCCATCGGATACGATCCGGATATCTTCTGACCGTTCAGCTCCACTTTCAGGACATCGCCTGTTTTGTATTCGTTACCGCTGAGAACGATGTTCCTTCCGTCGTGCAGGTTCAGCTGCACTTTTCCCGCGCGCACGACGGTCTTGTTCTGTAATTTGCATAATTTCCACTTCGCTTCCGATTCTGATATCTCAACAAGCGTCAATTTACCTTTATCGGTGAGCAGCATGCGGTAGTTTGCCTTTATCTTAGGTATTGAGACGACGTCCATGAAACCTATCGGCATCTTGTGGCTCCTCAGCGGCCTTCCGTCCACGAGTACCTCGCGATTACCGACGATCCTCTTTGCCTCTTTGGCGGTGTCGCATACCTTAAGCATATCCCTTAATACTATCGCCGCGGGCATGCTCTTGTCCACCGCGTGCGGCCCGGGGGACTGCTTGGTCACCCATACTGCTATCTTCCTCTTCAGCGGCCATGACCTGGGCGCCACAAGTCTCTTCATTTGAGTGCTCATTGCTTAGCCTCCGTTCTTTTTGTTATCGTTGCGGACCTCCATTCGTCCGTAAGGTCAAGCTTCGTTATCACGATGTTCGAAGCGTGCACCGGTCTTGCGACCGCCGTTCCGTCGGCCTGGTTTATCGTTATGCCGTCGATGACCACGCGGCCGTCGTCGGTGAAGATGTCCATCACTTTGCCTTCCGTTCCTTTTATGTCCTCGTTCCCGCGTATCACGACGACGGTGTCGCCGCGGCATACTCTCGCCGTTCTCACACCGTACTTCTCGCGAAGCTCGGAACTCAGATGCGCGGCCACCCTTTTGCTCTTCGTGTGGTTCGGCGCATTGTACAGTTCTTTTCTCTGAACTCTCGCTTTACTGCTTCTTTTTACCATCTCAGCACCTCACACGATCATGTTAGCCGTGGCCGCGACACGCGGCCATCTCTCCGCCGCTTCCCTTGCGACCGGACCTTTTATGTCCGTTCCTTTTGTTTCACCGGTTTCCGTTGTTATGACGGCGGCGTTGTCCTCGAAGAAGACCATCGTCCCGTCCGGGCGCCTCATGGGTCTGCGCTGTCTTACGACGACCGCATAAACAATCTGTCTCCTCATCTGGGGCGTTCCCTTTTTTACGGATGCCATCACGAGGTCGCCGACGCCTGCCGCGGGCACGCGTCTTGACACTCCCTTGTAACCCGGTACCGTAATGATCTCGATGACCTTCGCGCCGGTGTTGTCCACGACGTCGAGACGGGACCCGTTCTGAACTCCTTTTGTCTGATTTCCGGCGATACCTTTCATTGCGACCGCCTCTCTACTATGACGAACGATACTGTCTTGCTGATCGGGCGGCATTCCATCACCGTGACGTGATCTCCCACGCTCACATTGAGGCACGCGGGCGCGTGCACTGAATAACGGCTCGTTCTCTTCTCGTACCTTTCGTATTTATTCTGATATCTCAGATATTTGCGCTCGACCACCGCGGTCTTGTCCATTTTGACCGAGACGACCGTTCCCTCTATCATCTGCCCCCTTACGGGAAGGCTCCCGTGGAACGGGCAGTTCATGTCGCTGCACTCTGATGCCGGGGGGGCGACGTCTATTCCGATGTCCTTAACTTTTGTTGCCATTGAATTCACCTAACCTTCTTTATCCTGTCCTCTGGCCGGTGCAGTACCTCTGATCCTTTGATGACATATCTCTCACCGTCGTATGTGAAAGCGAACTCATTGCCGCGCTTCGGTATTATCTTCGCGGAATCCGCGGGACCGATGACGAACGTGTTCATCGTCTCGTCCGTGACAATCCCTTTTATTCCGGCGTAACATTCTGCGGAAAGCACCTCCGCCTCCAAACCTATGAATTCCATTCTCATGAGATCGCTCCTTTTCATTTTTACCTGACCTCTGTCTGGAAGCCCATGTCCTCCAGCACAGCTTTTACTTTCTTCTTGTGATCGCCCTGAAGTTCGATGCGTCCGTCCTTGACGGTACCGCCGGCGGCGCATCTTGACTTCAGCTGTTTGGCGAGATCGTCGGTATCTATGTCATTGCCGTCTATGCCGTCTATGACCGTCACCGTCTTTCCGTATCTCCGGCTGTCCGTAGATATCCTTACGGTCTGCTGCTCGCGTGCGATCTCCTCGCACATGCACAGCTCACCAGGCAATCCGCATACGGGGCAGATGTCCGCCATTATTTCTCTTCCTCCTCCTTCTGCACCGTCAGTATGCGGGCGATGTTCGTCCTCAGTGCGCGTATGAGCCCCGGGTTCTCCGGCGCGCCGCCCATCGATGATGTTCCTTTCTCGTGCATGAGGTCGTTCCTCAGCTCCTTGAGCTTCTGGTTCCTCTCATCGGCGCTCATCTCTCTGATCTCAGAGGTCCTGAGGAGCGCCATCACTGTCCCTCCTCGGGCTCCGCAGGTTCGGCGGCCGGCTCTTCTGCCGGCACCGGAATGCCTGCCTCTATCCTGCTGTATATCTCCGGATAGCTCTCGGCTATCTCCGTCTTATTTTTAACTGATATGTTCGCCGGAAGCTTCGCGTTCGGCGCCATTATTTCTACCGTTACACCAACAACGCCCTGCTTTAGCTTTGCGACCGCATAGCCTTTCGCCATGAAGTCTATCTTCGGCTCGCCGCAGAACTTTATGAAACCGCTTTTGAACTTCTCCGTCCTGTGCCTCTGCCCTGAAAGCTTCCCGGCAACGATTATATGGCATCCGGTGGCGCCGTCATCCATTATTCTCCGTACCGTTGAATGCCCCGCCCTTCTGAAATGCCATCCTTTCTCTAACGAGAATGCCAGTTTTTCGGCCATTATCTGTGCGTTGAGGTTCGCATTCTCAACCTCGAGGACCTCTATCTGCGGGTTCTCGAACTTAAAACGTTCCTCGATGACCGTCGTTAGATTCTTGATCGTCTGGCCGCGCCTTCCGATTATGAGCCCGGGACGCTCCGTGGTGAGCGCGACGCGCGTTCCCATGGGCGTTCTCTGAACGTCCAGTCCGCCGAACCCCGCGCGGCTGACCTCCTTCATCAGATATTCTTTCAAAAGGACCCTGCGGATGTTCTCGGCAACGAACTTTCTCTCTGATGCCATACTTACTCGACCTCCTCTATTATCACTTCAATGTTGACCGTCTGCTGGTCCCACTGCGTCGCGCGTCCGTGCGCCCTGGGCATGTGCCCGGGTATCGTCCTTCCCAGCGACGTTGAAACGACGGATATTATCATCTCCGACGTGTCAAGACCTTTGTACTCGGCGTTCGACGATGCGCTTTTGACGACGGTGAGGATCGCCCTCGCCGCCTTCTGCGGATATCTTCCCGGACCGACGCCCGGTTTGTGCGACACTCTCTTGTTGAATCTTTTCAGCGGAACGGGTCTCTTAAGGTCTATGACCTCCTCCAGCACCCTGACGGCAACGTCAACTTTCATTCCGCGGATCATGCCGCATATCTCCCTCGACATCTTCGGTGACACGGGCATTTCCTTACCGATAGCTTTCGCGGATGTGTCCGGGTCAGCTTTTATTGTGTATCCTGCCATTTTCACATCACCTTACTTCAGCGGCATGAACTTTGAGGACTTCGTTGCTCCCACACCCGGTCCCGAGTGGACGGGCGGCTTCCTCGTCAGCACGAACTCTCCCAGGAAATGACCTATCATCTCCGGTTTTATCTCTACGTCCTTGAATTCTTTTCCGTTGTACACTGATACCGTTTTTCCAACGAACTGCGGTATTATCGGTATGTCCCTGCGGTGTGTGCGTACGGTTCCTTCCGATGCCTTCAGTTTATCGAACAGCAGCTGCTGCTCGTAGTTCAGTCCTTTTACGAACGTCCTTCTGGCCCTGGAAGGCAAGAGCTCCAGTAACTCGTCGAAAGGCATTGCCAAAAGTTCGTCCATCGTGAAGCCACGGAACGTGAACTCTTTCTTCCTCCTTGCCTGGATCGCGCTCGCCTTCTTCCTGGCCTTTCTCCTTGAGGCTTTTGCCGAGCCTGCTATTATCTTTGATTTGGCCATTTGATATCACTTCTTCTTTTTCTTTTTCTGAGGAGAGAGGCGTCCTACCTTTCTTCCCGGCGGTGCGTTTCTGCTCACCGTGCTTGCTTTGCCCACGTGCGGGTGGCTTCCGCCGCCGTGCGGGTGGTCGACCGGGTTCATCGCAACACCGCTCACTTTGAAGTTGGCTTTGCTTCTTGACCTGAGCGTGTGATGTTTCTTACCGGCCTTCGCAAATGGTTTATCGTCCCTTCCGCCTCCCGCCACGACGCCTACGACGGCGCGGCAGCGCGGGTTGAAATCCTTCAGTACGCCGGAGGGCATTTGTATAACCACTTTATCACTCCTGCTCACTACCGATGCGGAAGTTCCCGCGGTCTTAGCGTACTTGCCTCCGTCCCCCGGTACTCCCTCGATGTTATGAACGGGCGTACCTTCCGGGATGTCGGCTAACATCATAACATTCCCCGAAGCGATCTCGCCTGCCCCGACGGTTATCTTCTGACCTACCTTAACACCCTCGGCGGCAAGAAGATAATCCTTCTTACCGTTGAATATGACCTCCGTAAGAGGAGATGTCCTTCCGGGTGCGTGTATCAGATCGGTCACCACTCCCTCTCCTTCGCTGAATGCCGGGAGTTTCACGTCATCGACATGCCTGTGGCTCGGCGAAAGGTATTGCGAACCTCCGCGGCCTCTTCTCTGTGTGATCAGTCTCTTTCCCATCTCAGAACACTCCTACTCTCATACCTACCTCTTCCGCCGAATATCCTTCGGCGAGTTTTATGATCGCATGCTTTCCGTCCCTCTGGATCCTTGTCCATACCTTATCGACCTTCACTTCAAAGCGTTCCTCGAACGCTTCTTTGATATCGGGCTTGTCGGCGTCCCTGTGGACGATGAACTCCAATTTGTTACCGTCCCTGAACTTCTGTGTAGGCGTGCCGGACATGTGATTCATCGCCTTTTCTGTGACGAACGGCCTTATCAGAACGTCGCTCATCTTCACAGCGACCACTCTCCCATTTTCGATACAGCGGACTCACTGAACACCGTAAGCCTTCCTGCATCGCCTCCCGGCGCCAGTAGCGATGCATTAAGCCCGCTGACCGCCACGACGTCAACGCCCGGAAGGTTCGAGGCACCTTTGAACACTGCCTGCTCCTTGTCTGAGACGACGAGCAGTATGCTCACCGGCGTGCGGTATTTTCTGTTCCTCATCTTTCCCTTTCCGGCGCGTATCTTGCGTCCGTACTTGGCGCGGTCGAGATCGTATCCCAGACCGATGTTCTCAAGCACACCGACTATTTCGGATGTTGTCGCCAGTTCCTGTATCTTATCTTCGACTATTATCGGGAATGACACTGAATCTTCGAACTGGTGACCTCTTGTCCTCACGATGTCGGCGTCGCCCGTCGCGGCGACCGCCGAGAACCTTGCGAGCGCACGTTCTTTGTGATTTACCTTCTTGTCCCATATTCTTTCCGGGACGGGCGGATGCGCCCTTCTTCCGGAGACGTTGTTCGGCGATTCAGTTGCTTTGCGTCCCGCTTTTATCCTCTGCACGCGCGAAACGCCGCGTCCTTTTCCCCATGTGCTGACCGAATGCTTTATCCCTGCGTCAGGTGACGGCCCGTAAGGCTGTCTCTTGTTGGACGCGATCGCCGTGACCGCCTTCTTTATCACGTCAGGCCTGTACGGCGTGTCGAACACCTCGGGAAGATCAACTTTTTTGGATACCTTCCCGCTTACCGAGTAAACATTTGTCTGTCTCATCCTCAGGCCCCCTGCTTCGATTCTGTTGATATGTACGTTATGTTCGGCGCCTCGGTGCTTACCTTTTTGGGTTTCCTGGTGGGGTCCCTCATGCGCACCAGTCTCTTGGTCGGCCCCGGGACGGAGCCGTGAACGAGGACGTATGTGTTCACCACGTCACCATAATTCAAAAATCCGCCCTTGGGCGTTATCTCGACGCCTTCCTGCCCTATCTTAACAAGTTTCTTGTTCAGTTCCGTTCTCTGATGGTAGCCCATCTGACCGGCCGCCGGTACCGTCGGCCTTACGTAGCCCGGTCTTTTCGGTCCTAAGTTACCGATGCCGCGGCGGTGCTTGCTGTTCTTGTGGCTGAGAAGTTTCGTGCCGTAACGTTTCACGACACCCTGGAAACCTTTCCCCTTAGTGACCGCAATAACATCGACGAAACCGCCCTCGGCGGCGAAATCATTTATTCCCACCTCGTTACCGAGAATTCCCTTCGCAAACGTTAACCGTTCATCGATCGTTCCTCCGCCTATCCTCAGTTCCATCATGTCGGGCACCTTCTTGGGAACGCCCTTCACAAGTTTGGGCTGAGTGTACGCGATTATGCGAACATCCTCAACTTCAACGCCGTCGTACTTTGCGAACGACGCTTCGTTATGATCTTTCGGAACGAACAGACGCTTCGACAGCAGCGGGTCAAGATTGTTCGCCCATACCTCTCCCGCCGTCTTCAGTCCGTATATCGTGTTCTCATACAACCGTACCGCCGCGACCTTCATAGGCGGCACCTCGAGAACTGTCACCGGGACCTGCAATTCCATTCCTGATGTTGTGCTCTTCGCACGCGCGTCAACGACGAACGCGTGCGTCATTCCTGCCTTATAACCGGCAAAACCCTGGATCTTAGGGGCTCCGCTGATATCGGGCCATGAATCCAGCCTTGGGGTCTGCGACTGTGCCCTTTTACGTGGACCGTACGCTCTGGACCCTTTCTTGGGACGTCTTTTCTGCGACATATTAACACATGCCTGCGAGAGTATCTTCGCTGATCTCGCGTTTCTTCTTTTCGATCTCTACGTCTCAACATACGACCGTGACGCCGTTTTCACGCCGATAAACGACATGAGCATGAATGAGGGTTGCGTTTGCATTGCCCGATGCGTCTGGTCGAACATCTCGTGTTCAATCTGAGAGCATGGTATAAAGCAGATGTATTTAAAGCATACTATTCCTTTATAGTATATAGGAAAAAGCGGGGAACATACGGACAGATGTCAGAACTCGCCCTTCTTCGCCTTCTGCTGCGCCCTTTTCATTCTCGCCTTTGCGTCGAATCCCGTTGCCTTTTCAACGAAAACGTTCAGTTTGCGCTTGGTGTCCAGTATCTGTGCGTCATCCTTCGGGACGCCTGATTCCGTGGCAACGTAAAGCAGTGAATTGCTGATCTGCTTAACCTCTATCTTTGAAAGGACGCCGTACGACGATATCAGTTTGTCACCGTCCTTGGTGCAGTTGCCGAACACCTCCTTCATCATCTTCTCCAGCAGATCGCCTTCAATGTTCTTGCCCCAGCCCTTCTTGATGTCGTATTCCACCATCGTTGCTCACTTTCCTATCGCCAGATCGTTGTCCGTTACGCGTAAGATATCGGAGGCCGTTCCGAGAATGATCTCCGATGCCATTACATTGATCCACGTGTCACGGCAGTCACACGCATTGACGTCAAGGTCTTTTATGTTTTGGGAGAAAGAGAACCTTTCCACCGCTTTGAGCGCTTCCGCGTCGCATACGCCGCAGTTATGAACGCCTCTCTGCGTACCTCCGCCGGAGGGCGATGACATAAGTCTTGCGTTAACGCTGCCGGCGCATTTCTTTAACGAATCGATGAGCGACCATATCCAGGGCGGACGGTAGTCGCCCTTCTTCCACATCCTTTCCGTTAACGTATATCTCTGCACGTTGACGGGATTCACAGATATCTCATCGGAGAACTCGTCCGCGAATTTTACTGACGAGACGACGTCATCAATTGCGTCCTTCTCGCTTAAGTAAAGGGGTTTGAGAAGAAGATACGTGCGCACCATTAGCCCTGCCTTTTTTATCATTGACCCTGCTCTTTTGCTGTCCTCGGGTGTGAACCCCTTTTTGATGCTTGTTTCGAGTACGTCAGGATCGGAACTTTCAAGGCCCAGCGCGATCGTCACGTTCTTCGGAATTGTTCTCAGAACGTCCTCGGTGACGAACTCGGGCCTGCTTTCAAAAAGTATTCTCCCCGCGTTCCCGAATTTTCTGAAGATAGCGTCACGCACATCCGGCGGAACTTCGTTATCGTCGAGGAAGCTTCCGGACGTGTATATCTTTACGAACGGTTCGTTATCGTACCTCTGCATCGCCTGTTCTGTTTGTTTTAGCAGATCGTCCGATGTCACTCCGTTCATTGACGCGGAGGCGTAACCGCACATGGTGCATCCGCCTTTCTTAGACCAGGCGCACCCGTTCGTTCTCATTATGATTACCATGGCGTCAACTGTTTTACCGAACGATACGTCCTTTTCCTTCCATATCGCTTCAGGCTGTGACGCGCTCTTTTTTCTTTCCGACATATCACAACGGCGAATGCGTTGCGATTTAATATCTTTCCGCGCATTCTGCGCACGTATCGGTGAATGTGATCGCTGACGTTGGTGCGCATCATTATTTTTATTGCCCTTTCCTGCCGAAACACGGCATATGCGCGGTGTCCGCCGTTAACGTTACGGATATATGCTGGGAAAGATTATTATGTTCCCGTCCGATAGGTGCGCGTTAATGATGGCACGAAAGATCATTGTCATAGGCTCGGGGGCCGCGGGCATGACCGCGGCATCCGCCGCCAAGAGGACCGATCCCGAAGCGAATATTATCGTATTCACGGAGGATGAGCACATCGCATATTCGCCGTGCATGATCCCGTGGGTCCTTGAGGGCAGAACGGGATGGAAGGACATCGTGATGCATGATGTTCAGTTCTATTCCAGGGAAAGAGATATCGATGTCCGCACGCTTACGAAAGTCACGAACGTTGACGGCAATGCGAGAACGGTCACCGCCGGCGGCGAGACGTACGGATACGATTCGCTTGTCGTCGCGACGGGCGGCACGGTGTTCAGGCCGCCGATCAACGGCATCGATCTGAAGAATGTGTTCATCGTCCGCACCATAAACGACGGCAAAAGGATAAGCGAGGCGATGGCGACGTCAAAAAAGGTCATCGTCGCCGGCGCCGGTGTCATCGGCCTGGAGATGGCGCTGTCCATAAAGAACAGCGGCAAGGACGTCACCGTCGTTGAAATGCTCGACCAGATAGTTCCGAGGATCGCGGACAAAGACATTGCCGACCATGTTCAGAGACACATCGAATCCATGGGCGTCAGGTTCGCGCTGAGCTCGCCGATAAGGTCCATAGACGGCGACGGAAAGGTAAAAAGCGTCACCGCCGGCGATAAGAAGTATGAGTGCGACATGGTGATACTCGCCACGGGCGTCCGCGCGAATCTTGAAATTCCGAAGATGCTCGGCCTTGATATAGGTCAATTAGGCGGCGTCGCCGTATCGAGGACGATGAGACCATACATCAACGGTAAAGAAGTGAACGACATATTCCTCGCCGGCGATGTCGTTCAGTGCGAATCGGCGATCGCGCCCGGGCCGACGATGAGCCAATTGGGCTCGACGGCGGTGAAACAAGGAATGGCGGCCGGTAAGAACGCGGCAGGCGGCAATTCGGAATCGGGAGCGGTCGCAAGCCCGTGGGTGAGCGTCATCGGCGACATACACATCGCTGGCACCGGTCTTTCCGAAAATCTCGCGTCATGGTACGGCATTAAAGTAACGTCGGGAAAGGCGACCGGATACACGAGAGCGAGATATTACCCGGGGAACAAGGAAATGATAGTCAAGGTTCTCGCCGACGCGGAGACGCACGTGATGATCGGCGCCCAGCTGATCGCCGGCGAGGACGCAACGGGAAGGATAGACTGGCTCACCGGCGCCGTTATAAACAAAACTAAAGCGGAAGATTTTCTCGCGAACTCGGAGAACGCCTACTGCCCGCCTACATCGATGGTAAGGGATGTTGTCATCTCCGCCGTCGACGATCTCTGCAACAACCTGAAAGGGTGATCAAATTAAGTATGAGGATTATAAACAGATATATTCGTCCCTGAACATCCCGAAGGACATCGAAAGGATGGAAAAGAAGGGATACGACAGTGAGCTTCTTATCACAATATTCACTCAGAGGACGACACGCGAAGTGAAGAAGAGATTTTACGTTGTGAAGCAGAACAGCGGCCGGATGCTGAGGGAATGGAAACAAGGCCACACGTTGCTTGAGATCTCAAACAAATGGAGGTTCCCGCCGATACTGACGGCGATGTTCATCTTCCTGGAGGACGGCGCATCGAGAAAGGAATTCTGGGAATACATAAACGAACCCGATATCGCCCGGAACAAAGATCTCAGGAACGAGATAATGGAGATACGCAACGCCGACCTCGTTTATTCGCCGGAGGCGAACGAAAGACAGAGACAGCGGGGGATATGGGGTGAATCGTTACTGCACGAATGGCTTGACGGTCAGGGAATAACATACAGGACGGAGCCGGATCTCCGCGGTGTTTATGAAAAGACACCGGACGCGTTGCTCGACACGCCGATGACGTACAACGGCAAGAAGATATATTGGGTGGAGAGCAAAGCATCATTCGGCGACAACACCGAGTTCCGCATGAACTCCAAGAAGCAGCTTATACCGTACACAAAGATATTCGGGCCCGGCGTCGTCGTATACTGGCTGGGATGCCTTGACGATCTCGAGGAGCCCGAGGGCGTTTATGTTGACGACATATCGATAATGCAGAAACGGCTCGGGGAATTCAGAGAATGACCGATGCCGGCGGTCCCGATACGGAAATACAGCACGAAAAGAACAGGTGACAAGTGGTAGCGAGGGGTCGATTTGAACGACCGGTCTCCGGGTTATGAGCCCGACGGGATATCCTGGCTACCCCACCTCGCTGTGGTTGCCCTCTAAACCTATGACCTATTTATAGTTTGCATACTTGTTCCGGCGCTCGGAATGCGCATGCGTGATAAGGTGCCAGCAACGTTAAAATAAACTTTTCAGGTACATTATGTCCTCAAGCTTTCCCTTCACTGTGAACTTTCTCGTGAGGTATCCTTTCATCGGTCTCAGCGTACCGTCTATCAGCTGCTGAAGGACCTCCGGCGTCGATGCGAAGTATATGTCGGCGGTGTCCGTCATCCCTTCGCGGTAATCATATATCTGAGCATCGTCCAGCCTCATCGAATAGCATTCGGTCCCGAGGTCGATGTTCATCGTCTTTACGACGCCGTCAAGCTTTCCGCGAAGTTTCTCATCGTTCTCAACTTTTTTATGGAATTTGTCGATCATTCCCTGAATAGCGCCGTACATCGTCATTTTTTCACCAGTCCGTGATCTTCCTGTTCATGGAGACGGTCATCATCCTTCTGACCGTTTCCCATGAGCGCCGGGTGTGCGGTGGCGCATTCCCGTTCTCCTTTATCCATTTAGCGATGAACTCTGTCGTTACCGGATCGCTCGGATAACCGCTCCCTATGTCGGTACCGAGCTCTTTCGCTATTTCCGCGATGTAACGGTCCCTTGTTACTTTTGCGATTATGGACGCCGCGGACACCACAGGGTACGTATCGTCAGCTTTGTGCTTCGCAACAACCCGGACACTGCCGAGCTTCAATGATAACGATGAAGAGAATGATGATTCGTTCACATCCGGGCAGTCTGCGTAGACCGTCGACACTTTCATTCCCGCGACGGAGTCGGCGAACATTTGCAGTTCGATATCATTCAGCGAACTGTTCTTTCGCCTGAGATCGATCTCCTCAGCGTGTATCACGATGATCCTGTGGTCCGCGGCGTCCGTTATCTCGGCGAACATTGCTTCGCGTGTCTGCGGGGAAAGCTTCTTCGAATCTTTTACGCCTATTTTTTTCAGCTGTTCATCGTCCTCAACAAAAACGGACGCAACGACCATCGGGCCCATCACCGGCCCCCGGCCCGCCTCATCGATACCGCAGAACATCACTCACGGACTATCCTCTGCCTGTTTATAATCTTTAAGAATCGGAAAGATCCCCGGGATACTGACCGCCGGATGAAAGTTATGATGCCGCGTACATCTCATCCGTCAGGAGAACGCAGTGAGACCGCGTGTTGTTCGTCAGAAATCATAAAAGATAAAGGTGCGGGGAGGGCGTTCCCCGCTTGACGTTCTTTTTTGTTTACGGTGTCGGCGCCCGCATTCACTCCTTTACCGTGATGTTCACCCTCGTCCTGTCCTTCTCCGCTTTTACTCTGAGCGGCAGACCGTCCTGTGCGGCCGTACCGTCAATTGATACGGCCGACGATGAATACCCGACCGCGTCCAGTATGACGACCACGGATCCTACTGTCACAGGAATGGAGTAATCGCCGTCCCTGTCCGTCGTCACCGTCCTTCTGACGCTGTCATCGGACATGTAAACTATACTGACACCTTCCGCGCCCTTGCCGTTATGCGTTACTTTACCGAATATCTCCTCGTCGTCGTCATCCAGGAATATCAGCAGGAACAGCAGGCCGAGCGCCGCCAGCACCGCCCACGGCCAAGGTGCCGGCGGTGCGGGCGGCGGAAGGAGCTTCGCTGTTACCGTGAGGTCCTCGGTTATCGATTTCGTGAATATGCCTACCGACCTTACCTCATGACCGGGCGGACCGTACGTCCATTCGACTTCGTCCACAGGACCGGATGTCGTCCATATGTCTATGGACGATCCGTACGGGACCTTGTCCGGAATTTCGTACATGCCTGACGCGTCGACAGTGAATGTTCCCGTTGTGCCTCCCGTTATCGTATATTCGAATTCCGATCCCTCGTCCGCTATCACGGTAACGGTATACTCCGAGACCGTTGCGGTCGCCGTAAGCTCAATAGTATCGCTCATCATCACGGACGTTGACTTATTGATATCTTCGCCAATGCCGGTCGTCGTTATCTCGACCCACTTCTCCCATACGTATCCCGATGAGACGGCGGCGTCTATGTTCACAACGGAACCGTCGATATATATTCCGCCGCCGGTGACCGATGATATTCCGGTCCCTGCGTTCAGCGTTAATGTGAAATAATCGATCGTCACGTTGTCCGGTGCTCCCGATATCGTTACCGTCCTGCCGGTATCGTCACCGTTCACGTATATCGCGTACGTCCCGTCAATGACGTCCGAATCGTAGGAACCGTCGGCGTTGTCGGTAAGATCGGCCATCTTGACCGCCCCGACATATAATTCGACGGTCTGACCGTCCCACGCGACCGCGTCAAGCGTCAGATACACCGTCAGCGTATACACCGGGACCGCCGCCGTCGCCGTAAGCTCGATAGTATCGTTCACCGTCACGGACGTTGACTTGTTGGTGTCTTCGCCGATGCCGGTCGTCGTTATCTCGACCCACTTCTCCCATATGTATCCCGCTGAAACGACAGCGTCTATGCTTACCACCGAACCGCTGAGATATATGCCGTCACCGGTGACCGATGATATTCCGGTGCTCGTGTTCAGCGTCAGCGTGAAATAATCCAGTGTCACGCTGTCCGGTGCCCCGAATATCGTTATTGTTTCGCCGGTATCGGTGCCGTTCACGTATATCGCGTACGTTCCGTCAATGACCTCCGCGGAGTATGAGCCTGCAGAGTCAATAAGATCGGCGACCTTGATCGCCCCGCTGTACAGTTCGACGGTCTGACCGTCCCACGCGCTGCCGTCCAATGTTAAATTGACGGTCGCCTCCCATACCGCGGTCCATTTCGCGGTGAGCGTCATGTCACCGCTTACTGTGTCCGTACCGAAGTCCCATTTTACCGCGCCTTCGTACCACCCGTCGATGATGTATCCCGCTTTGGTGTATCCGGTCGGCTCCGTGAGATGCCCTCCGGCGGCCGCCAGTTCTGTCCACGGCATATCCGTAACGTTATCAGGGTCGAAGGTAACCGTATACAGCGTCACGCCCATTTTCACGGGCAGCGCCCCGTCGGTGCCGCCGTGACCGCTGTAACCGGTCAGCGACTTCACTGAACTGATCACGGCGCTCTCATCCGCATCATCGTGCACGACCGGTTCCGGACCGGTCGCCGTCTCCGCGTATACGTTGTAATCCTTTGCCGCCGAAGAGCCCGGAGGTATCTGGAACGCGAATGCGCGGTAATTTGCAGGCAGGGTCAGCGCTGCCAGCAGAACATCCGTGTCCCCTTCCTCGAAGACGTTCAGCGTCATCGGAGAGAGGAACGGTGTCGTGAAGAATGCGTTCACATACCATCCGTCGCCGAGCGTCGGCGAATTACTGGCGTGTATGGCCGGCCTGCTTCCCGCTCCCTGATAATATGAGTATGCTTCGATGTATGCGGCGCTGTATGTGGTGAATGCGGCACCGTTGCCTCCGCTGCCGCCGCCTATGCCCGCACCCCCGCCGGAACCGCCTGTTGCGATCACGGTGCCGCTGTTTATTATGATCGTTCCGCCGTTGCCGCCCGGACCGCTTATTCTCGCGCCTCCGCCTATGCCCGCGCCGCCTCCGCTGCCGGTCGCGGTCACCCGTGCATCACTGCCTACCGTGATGTTGCCGCCGGAACCGTTATCGGCACCGCTGCTGCCGGAGTTTGTGCCTCCGCCTATCCCTGCGCCTCCATCGCCGCCGATCGCTGTGACGACTGCGTCATCACCTATTTTGATGACCCCTCCGTCGCTCTCTATGGAGGAACCTATACTCGCGCCGCCGCCTATCCCTGCAGCGCCCCATCCGCCCGTCGCGGTCACCTGCGCGTTACCGCCTATCGTGATGTTGCCGCCGGTGCCGTACATACCGTAACTGCCGTCGCCGCCTCCGATACCGGCACCGCCTCCGGCGGTCGAGCCGCCGATCGGATCGCCACCTGTCGCAACGATGCTGCCTCCTGTTA